>Ga0206903_10092_pt1 | contig 29205 bp, 25 predicted proteins | sample Alteio_BWOrgHeat_45_FD_152959 | JGI IMG/M metagenome (GOLD analysis project Ga0206903, IMG submission 152959) | Enriched cells from forest soil in Barre Woods Harvard Forest LTER site, Petersham, Massachusetts, United States -... | ecosystem: Environmental > Terrestrial > Soil > Temperate forest >... | reverse complement strand
TATTATGCTCACTTCTTTTAAATGAAGATCTATTTATACTTTATTTTATACACAAGAATTATACTTGAAAAATCAGCGTTGTACTAACAGCGAAGATTACAGGTAAATTAATAATCAACACCCGTATAATACCCAGAGCAATGTATCAATTGCAAAAAGAGAATATACATAGAAAAATATGCCAGAAGTATTTTTTGTCCGGATTGTTTTAATTGCCTGTGGTAAAAAAGAAAAAGCAGTGCCTGCTGCAGCTATCAATCCAGCTATGATTATTAAATTCATGAACAGAATTTTTTAAATTAAAACAGGAAAAATCATTTAATCCGACAATACAACTTTTAAGGTTTTTTCTATTGCTGCGTTTTGAAATACTTCATAAGCCTTTATTATATCTTTCAATGCAAAACGATGCGTGATCAATTTAGCAGGATCTAATTTTTTGGAACTAACTGTTTTCAATAGCAAGGGAGTTGTTACTGTATCTACAAGCCGTGTGGTGATAGTAATGTTTTTCGACCACAATGTTTCCAAATGCAGGTTAACGCTTTTGCCATGAACGCCCACATTGGCAATATGTCCTCCCGCCGCTATGATTGATTCGCATAACTCAAAAGTGGCGGGAATGCCAACCGCTTCAATTGCCACATCAACACCTTTGTTTTGGGTAATGCTCATTATCTTTTCAAAAGCGTTTTCATTCCCGCTGTTAATGATCCGGGTTGCTCCAAACGTTTTGGCAACATTCAAACGGTTGTCATCAATATCAATCATAATGATTGCTGCAGGTGTATAAAATTGCGCAGTAATCAATACTGCCAGGCCTACCGGGCCGGCGCCAACTATTGCGACGGTATCACCAGGCTTTACCTGTCCGTTCAAAACACCGCATTCAAAACCTGTAGGTAAAATATCACTTAACATTACCAATGCTTCCTCATCCGCATTTTCAGGAATATGATAAAGGCTGTTATCTGCAAAAGGTATTCTTACATATTCGGCCTGTGTTCCATCAATCAAATGGCCTAATATCCATCCTCCTTTTTCACAATGAGAATACATTCCTTTTTTGCAGTATTCGCATTTACCACAAGAAGTAATACAAGATATCAAAACATGATCACCTGCTTTAAATTCCGTAACAGCACTGCCTGTTTCTTCTATAACGCCCACGCCTTCATGTCCTAATATCCTACCATCAATAACTTCCGGCACATCTCCTTTAAGAATGTGCAGGTCAGTTCCACAGATAGTGGTCTTTGAAATTTTTATAATTGCATCTGTTGATTCAAGAATTACCGGCTTAGGTTTTTCTTCCCATGCTTTATTTCCGGGTCCATGATAAATTAAAGCTTTCATTGTTATATAAAGTTTATTTAAAGAAACAGGTGCTGAAAATATTATTACTAAAGTAAAAAACACATTCTTCTGATTTTTCGGGAGACATTTTAAGGTTGCGCCAGTAGAGGCGCAACCTTAGGTGTGGAGTTTCAAAAATCAGAACGCATTTTTCATCGAATTCCCCGTTGGATTTATAAGCAAAGTTGTACATGTTTAAGCTGCAAACTGTTACACAATACTTTCAATAAGTTATATTATTTACAGCTACTGCAACCGGTAATTATATAATACCATAATTTCTGTTTACATAGTTATTGCAATGTACAAAGGTGGAAGAAGTGTGCTGCTGCGGATGGGTTCCTGAACAATTGGGATAAACCACTTGCAAATGAGTATGCAGCTACTCAAAATGAATCATTTATAATGAGCCACAACTTTAATACACAATCTTCCGCTACTAAAACAGCTGTAAAAGATGTAACATTTTTTAAAAATTATGTAAGGCTTATAAAAGCCGGCCGATGGAACTTTGAAGATGATGCAAATACTAATTGCATAAGCGATTCTTTTGATTAAAACTCTTAAGATGATAATTTTATATTTCTTTATAGCGCAATGGTACCTCTCTCTTTTTTCGCAATCTTTCTTTGATCATCGTTATGCTTCGCACCGCGCATTTACCATGAGTAAATTCTGGGAAAGGTTCTTTTACGTATTTGCTTATATAACACAAGGCTCTTCTTACCTGAGCCCGTATGCATACGGGATCCTGCATCGAATGCATCATGCTTATACAGATACAGAGAGAGATCCGCATTCTCCAAAATATTTCTCCAATTTATTTGCAATGATGTGGCATACAAAAACTGTTTATTCAAATATTTTAAAAAAGCAAATTCAGCCGGAACAACAATTTCTAAAAAATCTTCCTGACTGGCCTGCTTTTGACAAAGTTGCCAATTCAGGCCTGTCAAAAATACTTTGGGTACTTGCATATACTGCATTTTACATAGCCTATGCTTCCACGCCATGGTTGTTTTTGTTGCTGCCTTTAACAATCGCAATGGGCCCTTTGCATGGTGCTATCATTAACTGGTTTGCACACAAATATGGATACATCAATTTCAAACAAAAGAACACTTCACGTAATTTATTACCGGTTGATGTTATTATGATGGGCGAAGCTTATCATAATGATCATCATCAGCATCCTTCAAGCGCTAATTTTGGCGTACGCTGGTTTGAAGTAGACTTTGTATATTATATAATTCTTCTTTTCAACAAATTGCACATTATAAAGCTTATGCCATAGCATTACCTGGCAGAAAAATAAGATTAAAAAGTATTAAGCATATACCGCAGATAATCTACGTAAAGAACTTCATGCACACTGTGTATTTAAGCATATTTGTTATTAGCTAACTTAAAACTTTATACGTAAAACCACGGGTTTGCGCCTGTGGTTGTATGAGAATTAATTCTGAACTAATTTTTCATCATCACTGTATCCACAGAGTGAATTATTCCATTAGATGTTGGCACATTGTGACTTTGAATTACATTAATGCTGACCATGATGAACGCAGTAAAGTATTATACAACCTTGTAGATTAAATTAACTATATTTACTTCATTCGCCGGAACAAGCACATAATAATTTAATTTTTTTCGAACATCCGTCTTACACATTATCTCCTTACTTCCGGTTTTCTTTCCAGAACAGAATCTTACGCATAAAAATGATGCACTGTTCCTATAAAAAATTGCAGCAATACAGTTAGCAATTGAGGAATCTTATTGTTCACTGTCTTTAATTAGTAACCTGTTAATCATTTGGAATTATGACAGCATTTATCCCCGAAACAAAAATTCTTTTCCTAAGCACATTCCCTCCAAAAAAATGCGGCATAGCAAGTTTTACCAGAGATTTGATACGTGCGATCAATTCTATATTAATACCCGGAATATCTATTGAGGTTTGCGCTTTAGATAAAAAAGCCAATGCAGCATTATATAAATATCCTGCAAGCAGTACAATGAATGGTCACCAGTTGGATGCATGCATTGAAACAGCTATCGCCATCAATAATGATGCTGCTGTTAAACTGGTTTTTATAGAACATGAATTTGGCTTGTATGGCGGAGAACTTGGTGAATATTTACTTGGTTTTTTATCAATGCTGGAAAAGCCTTTTATTATTCGTTTTCATACTGTTCTTCCCAATCCTTCGGCCAAAATGCTTTCTGTTGTTCAGTCAATTGCATTGCTTGCCTGTAAGGTTATAGTGATGACGAAAAATTCTGCCCATATAATAAAACAGGATTACCAGGTAAGCGCAGATAAAATTATAATTATAGCTCACGGAACACATGCAAACAGTATTACAAATGCCGATGAATTAAAAGTAAAATACAGGCTTGCAGATAAAAGGGTGCTTACAACATTTGGCTTGCTTAGCAGCAATAAGGGAATTGAAAAAGGCATTTTAGCGATGAAAGAAATCAGTGCTGCTTTTCCGGATGCGCTATACGTTGTTTTAGGGCAAACGCATCCCAATTTACTGGAACAGGAAGGAGAAAAGTATAGGCTTTATTTGCAGCAATTAATAGAAGAAAATGGATTACAACAAAACGTGCGGTTGATTAATGAATATATACCCACCGGGAAATTAATGGAGTACTTAGCATTAACAGATATTTACTTATTTACATCAAAAGATCCGGCACAAGCTGTAAGCGGTACGTTCTTATATGCCATGAGTGCCGGTTGTGCTATTATCTCTAATTCATTTGTATTGGCAAAAGAAATGCTTGATGAAAAAACAGGTGTTATACTTACAACCGCTGAAGAAAGCGAGTTAGCTGAACAGGCTATACGCATACTGAAAGATCCCTGGCTACAAAAAGAAATGAATAACAATGCACTTGCAAAGACCAGGGATATGACCTGGGGAAAAGTAAGTAAAGAACATGCAAAATTATTCAGCGAAATATTGGAAACTGCTGTACTTATACCGGAACAGCCGGCTTATATATAAATTTAATAAAGGAACAAATAATGGAAACAGCAAAAGCAAAACATCTGTCAACAAAGGAAGCATTTCAGTTTAAAGATCTGCCGGAGATCAATTTCTCGCACATAAAGAATTTAACCGATGATACCGGTATAATCCAGCATGCCATATTCAATGTTCCCAACCGCAAAGAAGGTTATTGTATAGATGATAATTCCCGTGCGCTGTTATTATCAGTACTGGCTTGCAGGAATATAACGGATAAAGCAGGACTGCCGCCACTGCAGGTTTATCTGAGTTTTATTCATTATATGCAAACAACCAATGGTGAGTTTAAAAACTTTATGAATTATACCAAAGTTGCTACAGAAGAACGCGGCTCAGAAGATTCATTTGGCAGAACCGTTATGGCACTTGGTTTTCTTATTAATGAAGGACCATCCATCCTGCTAAGTAAAATGGGAACGGGTATATTTTCCAAAGCGTATTGCCATATTGATAAGCTGGTTTCCATACGCGGAATTGCTAATTCTGTCGTTGGTATTTGCCAGTTTATAAAATATAATTATCCTGATGATATAAAACGCAACCTGGTAATAAAGCTTGCCGATAAAATGCTCAGCATGTATGAAGCCAATAAAGCAGGTGACTGGCATTGGTTTGAACCCATTCTTACGTATGATAATGCCATATTACCGCTTGCTTTATTAAACGCGTATGAAATTACTGTTGATGAAACTTATTTGTCTGTTGCTTTTGAATCTATGGAGTTTTTAGAATCAAAAGTATTTCATCATGGAATATTAAGCCCTATAGGCAACCATGGGTGGTGCAGACGGGAAGAAAAGACCTTCGCAAAGTTTGACCAGCAAGGCATTGATGCGATGGCAATGGTTCTTTTTTATCAGCAGGCTTACAGAATTACGCGCGATGATAAATATCTTTCACGCATGTATGTAAGCTACCAATGGTTTCTTGGTAAAAACGACCTTGGAGTATCTTTATATGATCCAACAACAGGCGGGTGCGCCGATGGATTACACAGAAAAGAAATTAATTTAAACCAGGGTGCAGAAAGCACCTTAGCTTACTGGATATCACATATGGTTGTGGCTTTAGAATTAAAAGCATGAAAGTAGCCGTTTTAGCACCGCTTACATGGCGCACACCGCCAAGAAATTACGGACCCTGGGAACAGGTTGCATCTGTACTAACGGAAGGCCTGGTAAAAGAGGGAATGGATGTAACATTATTTGCTACCGGAGATTCTGTTACACAGGCAACACTAAATTCAGTTTGGAAAAAGCCGTTGGGTGAATACCAGGCTGATGCAAAAGTGGCTGAATGCCTGCATATCTCTAACTTAATGGAAAGGGCATCCGAATTTGATGTTATTCACAATCATTTAGATTTTTTACCACTTACTTATTCCGCTTTAATCCGCACACCTGTTATAACTACTATACATGGTTTTTCTTCAGAAGACATTGTTCCTGTATTTAAAAAATACAATGCACACTCGCATTATGTTTCTATCAGCAACAGCGACCGGCATCCTGACCTGCAATATTTAGCCACTGTTTATAATGGACTGGATGAAGCACAATTTGACTTTGGAAAAGGGGAAGAAGATTACCTGTTATATTTTGGAAGAATACATCCGCACAAAGGAACTCATGAAGCCATTCAGATAGCTATTCAATCAAATAAAAAACTAATTCTTTGCGGACTTATACAGGATCAAAGTTATTTCGAAGAAAAAGTTGTTCCTTATCTTAATGATAATTCCGTTGTTTATTTGGGAAATGTATGCCCGCAACAACGCAACCAGTTATTAGGTAGTGCTTCGGCGCTTTTACACCCCATTAGTTTTGAAGAACCATTTGGCTTAAGTGTAGCAGAAGCCATGATGTGCGGTACGCCTGTAATCGCTTTTGAAAGAGGATCTATGAAAGAATTAATTATTGATGGTGAAACAGGCTTTTTAGTAAACAATATTGAAGCAGCTGTTATGGCCGTTACTCATATAACCGGCATATGCCGCCACAAATGCCGCACACATGCAATAAATAAATTCAGCAGCGGAGTAATGGCAACCAGGTACATTAGCTTATACCAGCAAATAGCACGAAGGCGCAACAGTCTTTAATATAATTTACCGCCGGTTAAACAGAAAGCCTGCTATCTTATATAAATGAAATAGTAATGCTATTAAATCGCATACCAATGGAAGAGGCGAAAGGTAAGGTGCCTGGAATCTGATGTTTGATGTCTGCTGTTTTACGGTTAACAATAAGCCGGATTACTCTTTGCTCCCCATTATTTCATCTAACAATTCCTGTAGCGGAATCGTAGCAAAAGTGGAAGCATGATCAGATACAGCATACGGAATGAATAATTTATCACCATGAATAATAGATCCGCAGGAATACACCACATTAGGCACATAACCATCTCTTTCATCTTCTTCGGGCACTAACAATGGTTCTTTTAAACGTCCTAATTCTATTGTTGGGTCATTTAGATCAAACAAACTTGCACCAAGGCAATATTTGCGCATTGGCCCAACGCCATGTGTAATAAGCAGCCATCCTTTTTCTGTTTCAACAGGCGAGCCCGCATTTCCTACCTGTACATATTCCCATGGATATTTCGGCTGTTGCAATAAAACAGCTTCTTCCCACATATACAGGTTATCTGAGAACATAATATAATTATTAATCCCGTCAATACGTGAGATCATTGCATACCGCCCATTAATCTTTTTGGGAAATAAAGCCAGGTTTTTGTTGATTGCTGCTTTACCGTAAAGACGTGAAATTTTAAATAAACGAAAATCTGTTGTAATAATCAGTTGCGGCAAAATAAAAGTACCATCATAAGCAGTACAGGTACCTATATAGGTGAATGAGCCATCGTCATCTGCAAATTTTACAAAACGCGCATCTTCTATTCCATTCTTTTCAGTTAATGTTACCGGAAAAATAACTCTTTCAGAAAGATCTGATTCAGGAGGAAACTGTAGTTCGTAGCAGGTATTAAGCCTGTGAAGAATATCATAACAGAGTTTATTTTTTTCGCCGGATGATTCAATTTTTTGTAAGGCGTTCTTTAAAATAACCTCAATATCTTTATAAGGAAGCTGATTATGCAACTGGTTTAATATGCCGGATAGTATATCTTCAGGTAAAGCCATTTTAGATAATATATCAGTTAACCCGGCCCTGTTGTCATTTTCAAGTTCGGTAACATAACCTTCAGCAAGAAACTTACCCGATGGTTCAAAGGAGATCATCCCGTTTTCGTTGAATATGCCTTTTTTAAATACCACGGAAGAAATATGGCTTTCACCGGTTGCCCTGAAGCTAATGATCACTTTTTTTTGACCGGGCATTACACCTTCCTGATCAGGATCTTCGATAACAGAAGGATTAAACAACGCAGCGGCTTCGATGGAATATTCCATTGTAAAATAAGAACCGATCAGTAATTTTTTTTCTTCTGACAGGCTTTGCTGTACGTCATCAGGCAATAAATATTTTATTAAACTGAAATGCTTTTGAAAGATGGATTGAATATTCCTGTAACGGCTGGCAAATTCATTTAAAATATGCGTCAACAGGCGCTGGGCATCTTCCTCATTCATCAGCACTACTTTGTTTATCAGTATGCCGGAGCGTTCGTTTCCTGTATTAAAAAATCTGGGTATTACTTTTTTATAATCGGGATTCAGTCTTATTTTGGTTCTGCTAACAGCTAACATTGTTATATAAATATGAATAGTGGTTGAAGATAGATTAATAATAAATCAGGATGTAAAATTTCAGGCTTGCCAGATCTTTATTGTATAATTTTGGGCATTGGAGAACCTGCGTTTTGATGATAAAAATCTCTATTCGATTCAATGCATAAGAAAATTTAGATAAGACCAGTTGTTTAAAGAAGCCTGCAACGGGCCCCCGGCAGGTGCATCTAAATTATCTGCCCGGCAGTAATCTCAAAGCTCAATGTTTTTTTAGTGCTATTTTTTTCGAAAAGATAAGACGGTAATTTCCTGTGGGTATTGAAAAGTCATTAGAAAAATAATCTCCTTTTACCCATATATCGCTTGCAGCCCAGGTGGCACTTATATCCCATGAGTCACTATTATATCCAACAGCCGCTTTATAAATGGCAGTAGGTTTCAGCGTGGTTTTATTTGCTTTATCATTCATATCCTGCACAGTTGAAAAATCAGCATTAAGATTTACAATTCCTGAACCGGTTATATAAAAGTGTTTTGCAATTACTACAGTATAAGCATAACCACCTCCCACACCAATACTAAAAAAATTTACCTTGTTAATGCCTGCAGCCTTAGGAAAATAATTTTCATCCTGCTTTGGTATCAGCGAACTATCGCCTTTTATTTGTCCATAATAAACTAAGCCGCCTAATAATAGTGAGCCGGCAGATTTTTTTTGCCATTCATTTTGCGTCATAGCAGCATTAAAAGAAAATCTTTGCGGATTGAATACCCGGTAACCGGAAAAGCCGATAAACAGTTGTTGTATATCAGGCCGGTAATAATTATTATCCGAATCATCATCAGTTTTTGGTTCAAAAGATAATCCTTCATGCCTTATTGCCAGCAAATCCAAAGCCCACTTATGTGGAAATAAATGAGCCTGCAGATCAATGCTTTTTGTTTTGCCTTTATCATCATCATTATTCAGAAAACTAAAACCATAAGCAAGATTTATTGTAAGATTGTTATAGGTTGCGCCAATACCCATAGTTCGCAGAGTATTTGCTTTGTATTCAAGATCCTGACCATCATTTGCAGCCGGCAAAGTAAAAGAGGCATACTTTTTTGAAAAATAAAAGCGGCCTACAAGCGTACCTGGATAGGTTACATAATAAGTTGTATCATGATCCAATGGTTTTTGAGCTTTAGTAAATAATGGGATTATTAAAGAGTTGCAAAAAATAATTGAAAAGAAAAATAAGGACCTATTATATTTCATTGATTCTATTATGGTGTTAATACCGTGCCACAGATTGTTAATACCATGCAGGAGATAATTACTTATTAAATAACCTTTCCGATAATGAGTTTTGAATGAATTGCAAATAATAAAGTAAATGGTTTTACAACATGGCTGGTAATTATTGTTTAATTTTTGTTTTATATCTTCCTCAAATGAAAACCTTTGATATACTTTTTGTACAGTAAGTTTTGATAATACTTTCATTTTTTGATATTCACTGCATTGCCTGGCGAATAATTTAATAACAGGAGTCCGGGTTAAGTATAAACCTGAGTTCGGGATAAGAAATAGATTAAAAATAGTTGTTGAGAAGAAGAAAAGCGGAAAATAGTTGACAATCAATTTAATAAATCAATTATGAGCACTCTACTTTTCTCGGACAAAGTTGCAGAAATTTTTGTAAGTGTTGATGATTTTTGTAATCATTTTGAGTTGAATTCAAAAAACAAAGTACAAGACATCGTAGTGTTGCCGGATTTGTTTTAAATATAATGGGAGCAGTTGCTGCTTATTCTTTCTTTCCTAAAAAACCTTCTATCAAAACAGATATTGAAGAAACTAATCCTGCTCTTATCGCTCAATTAAATCAGCAAATTAATAGCTGCTTAACCCGAACTCAGGTTGATAGTGTCTTTTCACAAGAGCAAATATCTATCTATAGTGAAAAATACGGTAACCGCGATGGGTGATGTACTGTTTTAATACAACCGGTATAAGAATAAGTTTGTTATGTGTAAATCACATACCGTAAGCCGAAAAGGTTTTTAGAGTAGGCAGCCTAAATCAAAAGCAATGATCACAAAAGCAAACATCAAAGATGTATCCCTTACTGCAAACCCTTCAAGTGTTAATTTCTGTACGGCCTGGCCGGCTGCAAAAGAAGGTTTGGAACTTTTGGAAAAAATCGTAAAAAACCCTTTTTTAAAAGGAGCTATTGAAATGCTTATTAAAATTGGAGACGGGTTATGTCCCGGCTCAGCAGTTGCAACTGCACCATAAACAGGAGTAACCTGAACATCTGCTGTATAATCCCCGGAGGATCTAAAAAATTCCCGGGGATTTTTCTGCACCCGCTAAAGCAAACAATTATTAATTTTTCATTCGTGACACACCATTGTGGGGGAAGGAAAACCAAATAACTCCTTTTCTTTAATCGGTTTCTTCGTTTCCATACATTGGTTATTGCCCATTTGTTAGGGTTCGGCTTTTATATCAGGAAGTTTTTGTTTTAATTTAGTCTTATTTAAATATTCATTTAATTGCTCAAAGTTCATTCCCTGAATATCCTTTGAGATTTCATCCTTAATTTCTCTAAAAGTTTGCACGGTATCAAACTCTTTTATTTTTTTATCAGTCGTTTTCATTGCCTGCAATTTCTTTTGGTGAACGAATGTCAAGTGTTGAATATCCTAAACATAAATTTACAGAATTATAGCCACGGATCCTGTACACATTCACAATATGTTTAAAGTTCCGGCTTATTAAAACATCTACTTTATTTTTCTTCACCGCACAGTCTCCTTTAGCTATGTGTCTTTGCCGGAGGACTGTGCGGTTTCACAACTATATTACGCTACCTGCTGTTATGCCTGATGCTTCCTTCTCTGCTGCAACAACCGCGCTTTCGTCATTTTTTCCCTTAAACCACCTTCGTTAATAAAAGCTTTTTCAAGTTGTTCAATTTGTTTGTGCAGCAAATAAGTAACGATCTTTATTAAGCATATTACTGCATTGGCGCAAATTTCAGGATCGATATGTTTTACTGCCCTTTGGTAAGTTTCATAAGTGGCGTTTGGTGTTTTATTCAATTCACGAAACCAATTGAATACTTCCTGTATAAACACTATCACTTGCATCACGCTCATCCGCACTTATAAATGGCGTTTTTCGATTTGGTAATTAAACTTTGTGAACGTGACCTCGACGTGAGGAGAGGTCTCCCGAATTTTATACGGTCTGAATTTTAAGAGATTATTTCGGCAATAATTAATTTTCAAAGGCTTCAATGATTGCTTCGCAATTCTCAGTCGCAAAGAATCTTAGATAAACGAAAATGATTATTCAATTGCTCCTTCGAAAAGACGTCATTTTTATTTTTTGTTTTGAAACCTACAGGTCTGGAATTCGACATCACGAAATCCCTTAACTTAATAACATTGCCATAAGGATTGATAACCAAATACAGAGGTTTAGGCTTATTTCTACGAAAAATAATCGAAATAAAGCCGATGTTTCTTCGATCTATTGGATCGAAGAAATATCGAAGTTATATCGAAGAAATAAGCTCTCTGTTATTAAGATGATAGCCATTGTTCGGGATCCTGATATTATTATGTCACTGGCATGAAGGGATTATTGACATTAGTTTGCCTGATCCTTTAATTATAACGGTATGAACAAGGCACGCCATGCAAACAGGTTTTGCTGCATACTCACGCCGGTTGGGAAGGGCACCACCCGGTAGAGGAAATGATAGAAATTTTTAATATTTTTCTTTATCATTATTTAATATTATTATATTTAGAGTGGCTAATTACAGACACCAAATTGATCCATATACAGCCACATAAAACATCGCAGCCGGTTAGAAACACCTTAAACGGGTCTTGTGTATTCAGCCTGAACAATGCAGTTATGAGCAGTGGGAGAGCGCCAACGATAGGGAAAAGGGTTTAATTGATATTGATTTGTTTGACCCCCTTAATTGAACAAGCCGCAAGGTGCCTGGCTTTATTGCATGCGCTACAGTACAGGGGATCGGGAATTGGAAAGAAGCACTTCATCAGCGCTCAGAAATTTTTAAGTTTAAATGGATTGCTTTAAGGGCAGTTTAGTTCAGTCGCCTGTTTCACCCTTGTCGTTATATAAAACACCGGATATGTTTACCAAGGCATATTTAAATCTAAAAATAAAAACAATGAAAAAAAGCAAAACAATTCTTGCCAGTTCAATGGTCACGGGAGCGTTGGTCTTACAAAGCGCATTAGGCAATGCCCAAAATAGTCCTTCGCAACAGGTTGTATCCAATGATTCGATTCGTCCTTTCCAGGTTCACGTGCCTGATGCTGAACTTGCCGACCTCCGTCAACGTATATTGGCAACACGTTGGCCTGATAAGGAAATCGTTAATGATGAATCCCAGGGCGTGCAGCTCGCGACGATGAAGAAACTCGCCGACTATTGGGCGAAGGATTATGACTGGCGCAAGATAGAAGCGAAACTGAACGCCTTACCGGAGTTTGTGACCATGATCGACGGGATCGATATTCAGTTCATATGGGTCCGCTCAAAAAATCCAAACGCTCTGCCCGTCATCGTCACGCATGGCTGGCCAGGCTCGATCATCGAGCAGTTGAAGATCATTGGCCCGCTTACAGATCCTGTTGCCTATGGCGGAAAGGCTGAAGACGCTTTTGATGTAGTCATACCTTCACTTCCCGGCCACGGTTTTTCAGGCAAGCCAACTACCCTGGGATGGGATCCTGTTCGCATCGCAAAAGCCTGGATCGTGCTGATGAAGCGCCTCGGATATACACGGTTTGTGGCCCAGGGCGGTGATTGGGGAAATGCTGTTACCGAGCAGATGGCCCTGCTGGCACCTCCCGGATTGATAGGGATTCATACCAATATGCCGGCCACTGTTCCCGCAGATATTGAGAAGGCACTTGAGCACGGCGACCCACCTCCATCCAACCTTTCAGTAGACGAAAAGCGCGCATGGGATCAGCTCGACTTTTTCTACAAGAACGGCCTGGGTTATGCCGGGGAGATGACTCATCGCCCCCAGACCCTCTACGCGATTGAGGACTCACCTGTCGGCCTGGCCGCCTGGATGCTCGACCACGATGACCAAAGCTATAAGCTCATCGCACGTGTCTTCGATGGACAGAAAGAAGGTCTTACCCGGGATGATATCCTCGACAACATCACACTCTATTGGCTGACGAAGACGGCAGTCTCATCGGCCCGCCTGTATTGGGAAAGCAAGCTTGCCTTTTTCGCCCCGAAAGGTGTTGCTATCCCTACTGCGGTGAGCGCTTTTCCGGACGAGATCTATACTGCCCCACGGAGTTGGACTGAGCAGGCCTATCCCAAACTCATTTATTACAACCAGCTCAGCAAGGGCGGCCACTTCGCGGCATGGGAGCAACCGCAGGTACTTGCTGAAGAATTACGTGCATCTTTCAGATCATTGCGTTAAGCAAAGTAAAACAGGCAGCGTGCGTCGTTTATACGAAATAGCCTGCATTGATTGCCTTCATCTTATGAAGCCTTCCTGGTCTTTGATTGAAGAATTGAAAACGTATACACCTTTTACAAATGCAGAATAAAGAACAAAACCGGCGGCAGTTTATTAAAATTGCTGCTTCATTCCCGGTGGTGGCTACGCAAACCGGCTTATTAAGTTCCGCTGTAGCACAAACAATAAAGGCAAATCCTATAATAATGAAACCAGGCAGGCATTCGTCTTTCGGCCCGGTAAAACAGGTTGATGCCGGTCTTTTGAATGTTGGATATGTAGAGGCTGGCCCTGCCGGCGGCCCTGCGGTAATTCTTTTACATGGCTGGCCTTATGACATATACAGTTTTATAGATGTAGTTCCGATGCTTACAAATAAAGGATATCGTTTGATTGTGCCTTACCTGCGCGGGTATGGCGCAACAAGCTTTCTTTCACATGAGACATTGAGAAACGGACAGCCGTCGGCTATTGCGCTCGATATTATCAACTTAATGGATGCATTAATGATTAAAAAAGCACTGATTGCAGGATTTGATTGGGGAGCGAGGACCGCGGATATCATCGCCGCTCTCTGGCCGGAACGCTGCAAAGGCATAGTTTCAGTAAGTGGATACCTGGTCGGCAGCCAGGAAGCCGGTAAAATGCCTTTGCCGCCAGCCGCTGAACTCCAATGGTGGTACCAATATTATTTTGCTACGGAACGTGGCCGGCTGGGTTACGAAAAATACAGGCATGATTTTGCAAAACTTATCTGGAAACTTGCTTCACCCAAATGGAATTTCGACGATGCTACATTTGATCGGTCCGCGGCGGCATTTGACAACCCGGATCATGTTGCCATCGTGGTGCATAATTACCGCTGGCGTTTAGGTTTAGTGCCTGGAGAGCCAAAATACGATGACCTGGAAAAACAGCTTGCACAAAGTCCGGTTATTAGTGTGCCTGCCATTACACTTGAAGGGGATGCCAACGGTGCACCACATGCTGAGGCTGGTGCCTATGCCGGCAAATTTACCGGCAGGTATACTCACAAAATCATCAGTGGCGGCATAGGGCATAACTTACCCCAGGAAGCCCCGCAGGCCTTTGCTGATGCAGTTGTTGAAGTAAGCAATTTTGCCGGGTAATACAGCAATGGAAAAAGGGTGAAACGGCGCAAAAAATCAGAATAGCAGATTTGCAATCCGCAGAAAGTAGCTAAGCTATACAACCGGTTAAAGTAACTGGCAGCGTGTTGCACAGGTTACACCGGTTCATGCGTTAGGCGTCCGCCTCAGGCGGATTCGGTTCCGCCAACAGCGGAATTGCAGCAATACGGTTTCGCCGTTGCCAAAGAACCGCAGGCAGACCCGCTAATTGCGCATAGGCAAGCTAACTTTCTTATGCAGCACTTAAATACAGTTATTGTATGCTCAAGCCGCATGGCTTCGTTGTCTCACCGGGGCTGTTTTCGCCTTTTGTGACAACTGGTAACAACCTGAAATTACAGGCGCTAATTACTCTGAAACTCAAGCTGGTTTTATATTTAAAACGATTACTGCTATTTCTTAACCTGACGCGTATGCGTTAATTGCGGGATTGCATGAGCGAGGCTCCGCGGCCATGAGCGATAAAAAATATTTGTTACTTAAGATAAAAGAAAGTGACATACACTTAACAATCAATTAAAAAAATTTTAAGTGATAAATAGAAATCTCATTTACTTTTGCAAAGCATTTACCTCTTTACTTATGCACGCACAGCAAAATATTAATAATACAATTACACATGCAGCTATCGTTGCCGGTTGTTGTATTTGCTGTTGTATGGCGCAAGCCATAACTATATAATCCCCCGTACCGGGTTCATCCCGTTTTTATTTAAACAATTTTCACTAACTAAAACAAGGCAATACGCTTTCACAATTCTCAATTTCATCTTTCACACAAAAAAATTTTTATGAGCTATCGTTTTGAAACACTGCAATTGCATGCCGGGCAACAAATTGATCCTACCACAAAAGCAAGGGCCGTCCCCATTTATCAAACAACTTCTTACGGCTTCGACAATACGGAGCACGCAGCCAATCTTTTTGGTTTAAAACAATTCGGAAATATTTATACGCGCATCATGAATCCTACAACCGATGTGCTGGAACAACGCATAGCTGCGCTGGAAGGTGGCGTTGCTGCATTGGCTGTAGGTTCGGGCCAGGCTTCTCAATTTCTTGCATTGAATAATATTCTGCAGGCCGGAGATAATTTTATTTCCACCACCTATTTATATGGCGGCACTTACAACCAGTTTAAAGTTGCCTTTAAAAGATTAGGCGTTGAAGCACGCTTTGCAGATGGCGACGATGTTGAATCTTTTGTAAAGCATATTGATAAAAATACAAAAGCAATTTATTTAGAAACAATCGGCAACCCGCGTTTGAATATTCCGGATTTTGAAAAGTTTGTTGCCCTGGCAAAAGAGTATGATCTGCCCTTGATAGTTGATAATACTTTCGGTGCAGGTGGTTATTTGTTTAAACCGATCGAATGGGGTGTACATGTTGTGGTTGAATCTGCAACCAAATGGATAGGCGGCCACGGAACAAGCATAGGCGGATTAATTGTTGATGGTGGTAATTACAATTGGGGCAACGGGAAATTTCCACAGTTCACTGAACCAAGTGAAGGCTATCATGGTTTAAAATTCTGGGACATCTTTGGTGAAGGAAATCCGCTGGGTATGCCAAATGTTGCATTCGCTATACGGGCAAGGGTAGAAGGTTTGCGTGATTTCGGACCATCACTCAGCCCGTTCAATTCATTCCTGTTCTTACAAGGTTTGGAAACATTAAGCTTACGTGTTCAGCGCGCCGTTGACAATGCATTAGAACTGGCGCAGTGGCTTGAACAACACCCGCAGGTTGAATTTGTTTGGTATCCCGGATTAAAGAGCAGTCCGTATAACGAGCTTGCAAAAAAATATTTACCCAATGGCGCGGGTGGCGTATTGCAGTTTGGAATCAAAGGTGGGTTAGAAAACGGTCGCAAGTTTATTGATTCATTAAAACTCATCAGCCATTTGGCAAATGTGGGCGATGCAAAAACATTGGCTATTCATCCTGCATCTACCACACATGAGCAGTTGAGTGATGAAGAAAGAGAAGCATCAGGCGTATTACCGAATCTTGTTCGCATCAGCGCGGGCATTGAACATATTGATGATATTAAAGCAGATTTCGAACAGGCTTTCGAAGCTGTATTTGCAAAGTCGTTAGTGTTGTAATTTTTGTCCTGAAAGTTCAAATGTTCACAGGTTCACAAGTTCACGGGTTAAACCGCAGGAATGTGAACCGTGAACGAACTTTAAAATTAAAGTTTACGCCGGGATGAGCCAAACTCATGAACTCGTAAACATGTGAACTTGTAAACCAAAATCATGTCAAAAACATTCACATATAACAAACCATTCAGGCTGGAAAATGGTGCTGTATTAAACAGGTTTCATCTTGCTTATACAACACACGGCAAATTGAATGAAGAGAAGAATAATGTAGTCTGGATATTTCACGCATTAACTGCCAACAGCGATCCCGCAGAATGGTGGGGAGGTCTTGTAGGCAATGATAAATTCTTCGATCCAAAAAAATATTTCATTGTTTGTGTGAACATGCCGGGCAGTTGTTATGGCAGCATCTCTCCTTTTGATATCAATCCCAAAACCAATAATTCATGGTATCATGATTTCCCGTGGTTTACTACGCGCGATATGGTTCGTGCCTACCGGCATCTGAAAGATCATATCGGCATAGAAAAAATTCATATCGGTATTGGCGGCAGCATGGGCGGGCAACAATTGCTGGAATGGGCAATTGAAGAACCTAAATCGTTTGAATATATTTTTCCCATTGCAACCAATGCTTTTCATTCAGCATGGGGCGTTGCCTTCAATGCTTCACAACGTTTTGCTATTGAAAACGACAGTACATGGAAAGAGCAGCATGTTGATGCAGGTTTGGACGGAATGAAAACAGCGCGTTCCATTGCGTTGCTTTCTTACAGAAGCTATGATACCTATAAACTCACGCAAAAAATAACTTCGGGTAATTTACAGAGTACAGAACGCAGCGCTGAATCTTACCAGGAATACCAGGGAGAAAAACTGGCCAAACGCTTTAATGCATTCAGCTATTATTTTTTAAGCAAAGGAATGGATGCACATAATATAGGCCGTGACCGGGAAAGTGCTGAAAAGGCTTTGGAAAAAATAAAAGCAAAAGCATTGGTGATCGCTATTTCCAGTGATCTTTTGTTTCCGCCATCTGAGCAGGAATTTTTAGCGGCGCATATTCCGTATGCAGAATATAGGGCTATTCATTCACCTTATGGCCATGATGGTTTCCTGCTTGAATACGAACAAATAGAAGAAGCGATCAAAACTTTTTTATATAATACTGTTGAAGAGAAAGTTTTGACAACAGTGTAATCAGTTCATTTAAATATTAATCGTTTCGTCATTGTAAGGAGAATTGCGAAGCAATCATTGAGACAACTAAAAATAATGATTAACGAAATAATCTCTACCTGGTTTTAGCTCTAAGAATTATACAGAGATATCTCGATTCCCCGGCATGACGACATTAAAATAATTTAATTATAAATACATGGGCAAGGCAGTTAATAATAACGGGCAATATCATAAGAAATTAACGATAGGTTTATTTGGATTTGGTGTTGTAGGTGAAGGCTTATACAAAGCACTGCAGCAAACATCATCTTTAAATGCAACCATTAAAAAAGTTTGTATAAAACATGCGGGTAAAAAAAGAAATGCACCGGAAGAACTATTTACAACAGATAAAAATGAATTGCTCAACGATAAAGAAATAAACGTTATAGTTGAAGTGATCAATGAAAGCCAACCTGCTTTTGAAATTGTATCAACCGCATTACTCAACGGCAAACATGCAGTAAGCGCCAGCAAGAAAATGATCGCAGAACATTTGCCGAAGCTGTTGGAACTGCAAAAGAAAACGGGCAGGTCTTTCTTATGCGAAGCGGCTGCCTGCGCATCTATTCCTGTAATAAGAAACCTGGAAGAATATTATGATAATGATCTTTTACATTCATTAAAGGCCATTGTAAACGGTTCAACCAATTTCATTCTTACAAAAATGTTTGAAGATAACCTAAGCTTTAAAGATGCATTATTATTAGCGCAGCAGTTAGGCTTTGCAGAAAGCGATCCTTCCTTAGATGTTGATGGCTGGGATGCCGTGAACAAATGGACCATCCTGCTTGCACATGCTTATGGCATAGTTGAATATCCTGATAATATTCTTTTTAATGGCATTCAAAACATACAGTTAAGCGATGCATTGGTAGCTAAAGAAAAACATTATGATATAAAGCTTGTAGCACAGGCAAAAAAATTATTGAACGGTGAAATAGCTGCGTTTGTGTTACCGCAATTTGTAAAACATGACGATCATTTGTCTTTTGTAAAGAATGAATACAACGGTGTTGTTATTGAAAGTTCTTTTGCGGATAAACAATTCTTTTATGGCAAAGGCGCCGGTAGTTTTCCGACAGCCTCTGCTGTGTTGAGTGATATATCAGCATTGCGCTATGATTACCGTTATGAATACAAGAAACTGTATCATCATATCGTACCTGAATTAAGCAATAATTTTTATATAAAGACCTATGTAAGCTTTGACGACTGGCAATATATTCCCAAAGAAAAATTTGAATGGATCGAAGAATGGCATGCAGAAGCAGAACGTAAATATCTTGTTGGCGTATTACCTTTTTCAGAATTAAAAAATAATAGCTGGTGGAAAGAAAATAATACATCACTCATTCTTTCACCTGAACCGGTAATAGAAGATGTTGAAATAAGAAAACTAAAAAAGAAAAGTTTGGAGTTGGCGGGTGTGTAAGCATAAAATTTTTGTTTGCCCTCAATAAATTTATCAACACTTTTCAGCAAACATAAGCTGTATAAGGCTTTCAGAAAAGAGTTCATGATTTTTATTGTTCATGTATCCTTCTCATATTAAAAATCTTTTTTTTCTACACTTTTTTTTCCATAAAAACAAAAGGAAAAATTTTTTTTTTAAAGCTTAAATATCATCTGCGCGCAGATGATATTCATTTATAAATCTTTGTATCGCTTAAAAAAAAATTTAATCTCTGTTATAAAATAAATTCGCTTAAAAAAATTTTTTTATCAACATATTAGTTTTGATATTCGTCGCCTGTTCCCAAAAAAAATTCATTTAAAAAAATGAACAGTTTTTTGGGATTTTTTATCACGATAAAAGAATCTACTAACCAATTAATGTATTGATACTTTGCTATGACTAAAACAGCAGATAAAGTATGGGAAAATTGCTTGAAGATAATTAAGGACATTGTGGAATGGCAGCACTTCAAAACATGGTTTGAACCAATTAAACCCTTAGAACTAAACGGACATATATTATTGATCCAGGTACCCAGCCAGTTCTTTTTTGAATACCTTGAAGAACATTATATAAACCTGCTTGCTAAAACACTTAAACGTGAGTTAGGCAAATCAGCAAGGCTTGAGTACCGCATTATGGTTGACAGTGGTGGTAAAGGAAAGAACGGCAGTATGGATGTTCCTGCAGGCAATATTAAATTTTTCAACAATAATGAAATGAGCTTCCCTCTTGTTATAACTGACGAAGTAAAAAATCCCTTCGTAATTCCGGGATTGAAGAAGATGCAGATTGATCCGCAGCTTAATTCCTCTTATGTATTTGATTCCTTTATTGAAGGCGATTGTAATCGTGTAGCGCGGCGTGCGGGTAGAACGGTTGCAGAAAAACCGGGCGCCAGTTCATTCAATCCGTTGGTGGTATACGGCGGTGTGGGCTTGGGTAAAACACATCTTACACAGGCAATCGGCAACGAAGTAAAACATTTGCATCCCAACAAGATCGTTTTGTACGTAAGCAGCGAAAAGTTTATCAATCAATTCCAGGATCATAGCCGCAATAATGCCATCAATGATTTCATTCATTTTTACCAGCTGATAGATGTATTGATAGTTGATGATGTACAGTTCTTTGCCAAGGCAGAAAAATCGCAGGATGCGCTGTTCGCAATCTTTAATCATTTGCATCAGAGCGGAAAACAATTGGTGCTTACATCAGATAAACCACCAAAAGACCTTGATGGCATGCAGGAACGTTTGTTAAGCCGTTTCCGCTGGGGTTTAAGCGCAGACCTGCAGGTGCCCGATTATGAGACGCGTATCGAAATACTGGAACGCAAAATGAAGAACGATGGGCTTGACCTTTCAAAAGATGTGGTAAAGTATGTTGCGTATAACATCAGCAATAATGTTCGCGAACTGGAAGGCGCGATGATCTCGCTGCTTGCGCAATCTTCACTCAACAAAAGAGAAATTGATCTTGAACTTGCCAAAAAAGTATTGCGCAATTTCATTCGTACCAGCAGCAAAGAAATTACTATTGATGCCATACAAAAAATGGTGTGTGAATTTTTTGCAGTGCCTTATGATAAACTGCTTCAAAAAACACGCAAGCGCGAAATAGTGCAGGCAAGGCAAATAACTATGTACCTCGCAAAAGCCTTTACCAAAAATTCACTGAAAACAATTGGTGAGCATTTCGGCGGCCGCGATCATACAACGGTTATACATAGTTGCCAAACCGTAAAAGATCTTATGGATACTGATACTTTGTTCCGTGAAAATGTTGTTGAACTCACACAGAAAGTGCAGCTTGCTGCTATGTAAGCCCTCACCCTCATTCCCTCTACACTTGTGGAGAGGGATGCCCAACTTTACAGGTCATTATATTATCAAAGTTTTTGAAATTTTATAAGAAGAATTTTGGTAACCAGCTTTGGTATAGATGGCATCGTCCCTTGCGTCGCAACACTTGTGCTGTCGAATAAACCTGAACTTTTTTTAAAACCCCAAAGGCACGAAGACACAAAGTAAAAACACAGTGTGCTTCTTTGTACCTTCATTAATAGTTCATAATTTTCTTTTAAGATTATGCAACCCATAACCCCAAACTTGCAACCGGCAGGTAACCTTCTTATCTTTGCGCTCAATTTTGTTCCGCCTGCAACGGAATCTATTTAATAGTAGAATCTTGCTTTAAGTGAGGTCTGAAATTTTTACAATGGCATTATTACACAACCGTATTTCCGGCGAGGAATTGAAGCGCCGTTTAATGGAAGAAACTGAGCCAAGAATAACCATCAGTTTCTACAAATATTTTCCTATACAAAATCCGCAGGAGTTCCGCGACCATTTATATAAGCACTTACATAATTTAAAAGTCTTCGGCAGAATTTATATAGCTAAAGAAGGCATTAATGCGCAGGCAAGTATACTGCAATCAAACTTTGATGCATTCAAAGAATTTTTGTATTCAATAAATGAATTCAATAACCTGCGCTTAAATATTGCTGTTGATGATGATGGCAAAAGTTTTTGGGTATTATCAATAAAAGTGCGTGATAAAATTGTTGCGGATGGCATAACCGACCCGGGCTTTAGTATGGAAACTAAAGGAGGATATGTGGATGCGCAGCAAATGAACAAACTGCTCAGCGAAAAAGGCACAATTGTTATTGATATGCGTAATCATTATGAATATGAAGTTGGTCATTTTGAAAATGCAATAGAAATTCCTTCAGATACTTTTCGCGAACAATTACCAATGGCCGTTGACATGATGAAAGGCAATGAAGAGAAGAATATCATCATGTATTGTACCGGCGGCATTCGCTGTGAGAAAGCAAGCGCTTATATGTTACATAATGGTTTCAAAAATGTTTTTCACCTGGAAGGCGGCATTATTAATTATGCGCAGCAGGTAAAAGAAAGTGATCAGCCTTCAAAATTCATCGGTAAAAATTTTGTATTTGATAACCGCCTGGGCGAGAGAATTACAGAAGATATAATTTCCAGGTGCCATCAATGCGGAAAGCCTTGTGACACGCATGCCAATTGTTTGAACAATGGTTGCCATCTTTTATTTATTCAATGCGATGAATGCAAAGAAAAGTTTGCAGGTTGTTGCAGCAACGAATGTAAAGAAACCATTCATCTTCCATTGGAAAGACAAAAACAAATCCGCAAAGGAATTGATAAAGGCAGGAATGTTTTTAATAAAAGTAAGGCAAGGTTAAGGCCAAGATTAAATGAATCATGACAGGCTGTTTAAATTTTTTAATGCTGTTATACTTATTCTAAATTTCCACCCGTAATTTTTTTTTCGTTTCTTTTTTAATTTCTTTTGCGCAAGCCTGACCGTACCAGGCCATATTGAACTCAATCATTTAACTCATAAATCCGGTTAAACCCGTATTACTAAACTAACTACATCATGCAGAAAAAAAGTATCCTTTGCCTTGCCATTGTATGTGCATTTATCGGCTGCCAAAAAGATATAACAGAAACCTCTCAGATATCAGCAAGCGATGTTGCTGAAGTAAAAGCAAAGAATATAGATACTTCAGGCTGGTATGGCCTGTTTTATGATCCCATGCAGGATCCTGATGGCCCTGCAGTTTATACCAAAGTTCCTGATTATATGATCGTATCAAACGGAGAAGCAATGGTGCCCTATCAACTTGGAGTTAATACAACTTTCATTGCTTATGATATGCTATCTACTGATGTAATAAATGCAGACAGCAGCGCACTTGATGTTACTGTACGTAAAAACATCAACACAATTGAATTGGATATATTGGGAACAAGCGATTCAGCGCAGCTTCTTTATCATGCTAACAATTTAAATGATTCGGGTTATTATTCATTATCTGTTGGAAGCACTTCCGTTCAGTTTAATGTTTATCCGGCAACAGATTTTACATCGTTTAAATTATTACGGTTTGCTTTCAAACAAGGAAAAGCATTCGTGTATGTTTCAAATAAATTAATTACCTCTTTTAAATATAGTGCCGCAAACAAAATTGGAAATATAAAAGGGATAAGAATAGGTAAAGATGGTTATATAGAATGCGATAACGTAAAATTATACAACAGTTATACACGAAAGCTGCTGATGAAGGAAGATTTTAATATTACCGGGCACAGCCAAACATATTTCTATTAATTTCTATTGAGTTACCTGTACAGGTATCAATAACAGTGATACTTGTACAGTAACAACTACCTGGTTCATTAAAGATTGATATAAAAGGGAAGATAAAATTGTAAATTAATCTTGCAGCGCTGCAAGTGCTTCAACAATTCGTTCATACCTTTCTTCATCGGTCAATTCTTCAGGGATAAATTTTTTACCAATAACGGTTTCATATAATTCTATATAGCGCTTGGAAATTGTATCCACCCAATCGTCCGGCATTTCAGGAACAGTTTGCCCTTCTTTACCCATAAAATTGTTTGCTATCAGCCATTCGCGCACAAACTCTTTGCTTAACTGTTTTTGCCGTTCACCTTTTTGCTGGCGTTCTTCAAAACCATCTTTATAAAAATATCTTGAACTGTCGGGTGTATGCACTTCATCCATCAAATAGATCTCATCTCCTATTTTTCCAAATTCATATTTCGTATCGGCAAGTATCAATCCATGTTCTGCAGCAATTGATTTACCGCATTCAAATAATTTCAATGCATACTCGCACAAAATTTTCCATTCTTCTTCAGTTGCCAGGCCTTGCGCAATTATTTCATCAGCGCTTATATCTTCATCATGGCCTGCTTCAGCTTTGGTACTGGGTGTAATAACAGGTGATGGAAAGAAATCATTTTCTTTTAAACCTTCCGCCATTTCAATACCGCATAAAATTCTTTTGCCGCTGCTGTAAGTACGCCAGGCGTGGCCAACAAGATTTCCTCTAACTACCATTTCAATTTTAAACGGAATACATTTTTTTCCTATTGAAACATTGGGAGCAGGCACACTTAGCAGCCAGTTAGAACAAATATCTTTTGTCGCATTAAGCATATATGCAGCAATCTGGTTGAGTACTTGTCCCTTATAAGGAATTGGCCTGGGGAGAATCACATCAAATGCTGAAATACGATTGCTGGCAATCATTACAAGTACATCGTTGTTTATTGTATATACATCTCTAACCTTGCCACTATAAAAACCGGTTTCGCCGGCAAAATGAAATTGTTGACTTTTCATATTATACAAACCTACAAGAGTATGCTGATGCACACAACTTCATTAAAAGAAAATGTTCTAACTTCATTATAAAATAACCTATTTGTGTTTGCAACAATTTTTCATTAGTTAATTAAATCAGTGTCCCCTATTATTATATAACTAAAATTATTTTATGCTTAAGACGATTGCACCATTGCTTTTTCTAACCTGTTTTCTTATCTGTCAAAGCAGTTATTCGCAAACCACTACTGTGATCACCGGTAATATAAAAAATAGTCAGACAAAAGAAAATCTTTCAGCAATATCAATAAAAATAAAAGATGGTACATCAGGAACATTTACGGATGAAAAAGGAAACTTCAGGCTTGTTACAACGCAAAAGCCGCCATTTATTATTGTTATATCTTCTATCGGTTATGCGGGCAAAGAAGTAAATGTTGAAAGCGAAGGTCAGGCTTTGACTATTGAATTGGATGCGAGTTTTGCATTAGGCCAGGAAATTGTTGTGGCCGCATCAAGAGTTCCTGAACGTATTCTTGAATCACCGGTTACAATTGAACGCGTCAATAATACCACGATAAGAAATGCACCCGGACCAAATTACTATGATGCGCTTGGTAATTTAAAAGGCGTTGACGTTACCAGCTCAAGCTATACTTTTAAAACTGTTTCTACTCGCGGCTTTAATGGCAGCGGTAACCTGCGTTTTAATCAATTGGTTGACGGAATGGATAACTCTGCACCGGCTTTGAATTTTTCAGTGGGAAATGTAATTGGCCTAACTGATCTTGATGTTGATAATATGGAATTGCTCTCCGGGGCTTCATCTGCATTATACGGCTCAGGTGGTATGAACGGAACATTGTTGATATCAAGTAAAGACCCTTTTAAATACCAGGGTTTTAGTGCTGAAGTTAAAGAAGGCGTAATGCATATAGATGATTACAGGCATAAAACTTCACCTTTTCATGATATTGCATTAAGATGGGGCAAAAAGGTTTCTGATAAGTTTGCTTTTAAAATCGGTGCTGAATATATTAAGGCTGATGACTGGCGCGCTGATGACTCAACTGATCTTGAACGTAATAATGTATTAAGTAAAATAAAACCGGGCACAAGAGCATCAGATCCAAATTATGATGGTGTGAATGTTTATGGTGATGAAGCCAGCGCAAGTATGGCAGGCGTGGCACAGGCTGGTGTTTTTGGTCCATCGAATACCTCACTCCCTTCGGTAGAGGCAGCACTTGGCGCGCAGTTGGGACGCCCACCTACTCAAACTGAGATCCTTGGTTTTTATGCACAACAAGATCCTTCTGTTTACGGTCCATTACCTGCCTTCAGCGGCGGTTTATTAAATGGTGTTTATAATGATGCCGGCGGCCAGCAATTGTATGTAAGCCGTACTGGTTATTATGAAAAAGACATGGCTAATTACAATGCTTATGATCTTAAAATTTCAGGTGGTTTATACTATAATTTAAGTCCAAATACAGAATTATCTTTAACTGGCAATTGGGGGGAAGGCACAACTGTATATACCGGTGCCGATAGGTATTCGCTAAAAAATTTCAGCATAGGACAATATAAATTAGAACTTAAAAATCCTAACTGGTTTTTAAGAGCATATACTACCCAGGAAAATTCAGGTGATTCTTATGCAACAACATTAGCTGCTTTGGGTATTAACAATACATGGACTGATAACGCTACCTGGTTTGGAACCTACAGCGCAACGTATTCAGCTTATGTGTTGCAAGGCGTTGATGCTACAACTGCAAATGCAGCAGCGCGTACAGCAGCAGATGCAAAAAGATATATGCCCGGTACGAGTGATTTTAATACAGCTTTCAACAATTCAATTAAAACGCCTATCAGTGATGGAGGTTCTCAATTTGCAGACAAATCAAGCCTTTACCAGTTTGAAGGTCAATATAATTTTTCACAGCTTGTAAAAGTGGTTGATATATTGGCAGGTGCAAGCTATCGTTTATATCATCTTAATTCAAACAACACAATTTTTTACGAGCCCAACGGGCCTATTGATATAAGCGAATATGGTGCTTACGTGCAACTGCAGAAAGAGCTGTTTAATGATATTTTGAAATTAACAGCAGCAGGCCGATATGACAAAAATGAAAATTTCAAAGGCAGGTTTACACCAAGAATTACTGCGTCCATTAAAGTAGCAAAAGACAATAATATACGCCTGTCTTATCAACAAGCTTACCGCTTTCCCAATAACCAGGACCAATGGATAAATCTTCAAACACCGGGAAGCATTCTTATAGGTTGTCTTCCTGTATTTTCTGATCTGTATCATTTCGATACCAATCCTGTATATACTGCTACAAGCGTTGTTAACTATCGGGAAACTTTAGATCCTACGAAACTTGTAAAGGCAACATTTGCAACAGCAAAACCCGAAACAATGGAGTCGTATGAAATTGGATACAGGGGTGTGATACAACATAAATTTTATATAGATGCCTATTACTATTTCAGCAAGTATAAAGATTTTATAGGCCGTGAAGCTGTGGCAAGAGGCGCAAGCGGAAATCCTGGAACATCTGTTGAGGAATTGGCAAGCCCCTTCACTACTACCAACTATTCATTTGTTGTTAACAGCGAAACACCTGTACAGGCAAATGGATGGGGCATAGGCGGAGAATATCATTTTGGTAAAGGTTATGCCATTACCGGCAATGTTTATGGAGACCAGCTTTCAAATGTTCCTGCAGGATTGGTCACTTTCTTCAATACACCCAAATCGCGTTTCAATATTGGTGTATCAAATTCCAATGCACTTAAAGGTTTTGGATTTAATGTAATTTATAAATGGCAGGACCAGGTTAACTGGGAGGGCACTTTCGGCTCAGGCACTATACCTTCATTCGGTACGCTGGATGCACAGGTTAGCTACAATTTCACAAAACAAAAAGTTCTTATAAAAATAGGTGGTACCAACATCACCAATCATTATTACAGGAATGCTTTTGGCAATCCTTATATCGGTGGCTTGTTTTATGCAAGTATTGGATACAACCTGTTCTAAATTTTGTTCAAACCAAAATGAAAACCCTTTGCTCCGGCAGAGGGTTTTTTATTTCTGCTAACTTGCAATTATGAAAAAGAAACTGGTAGTACTCACAGGTGCAGGCATAAGTGCAGAAAGTGGTTTAAAAACTTTTCGCGACAGTGATGGCTTATGGAATGGTTATAAAATTGAAGATGTGGCAACACCGCGTGCATGGAGAAAGAATAAGCAACTGGTGCTTGACTTTTATAATATGCGCAGGAATGATGTATTAAACGCACAACCCAATGCTGCACATACTAAACTTGCTGAACTGGAAAAAGATTTTGATGTACATATCATCACTCAAAATATTGATGACCTGCATGAACGGGCAGGTAGTACAAAGGTTTTACACCTGCATGGAGAAATATTTAAAATGCGAAGCGAACATAGTGAAACCTTAATAGCAGAAATAAGAAAAGATATATTATTGGGTGATGTGGCAGAAGATGGCGCACAATATCGCCCGTATATAGTTTGGTTTGAAGAACCCGTTCCTTTAATAGAAAACGCTGCCATCATTTCATCTAAGGCAGATATTTTTGTTGTAATAGGAACATCACTTGTTGTGTATCCTGCCGCAGGATTGGTAAACTATGCGCCGCGTGCAATTCCTAAGTTTATTGTTGATAAAAGTATTCCTTACGCAACCGTATATAACTTAACGGCAATAGAAAAACCCGCAACTGAAGGCGTGGCTGAATTGAACAGTTTATTAAAGAAATATGTATAAATAAAAAAGAGCCCTGTTATTGAGCTCTTCTTAAATGCGATAATAGCCGCGTTCGTAATTACCACCTGTTTGAATTGCTGTTGCTATTGCTGAAAGGCCTCCTGTTATTGCCGCTATTGCTGCGGGGCTTTTCTTCGCGGGGCTTTGCAACGCTAACGCTGATTGCTCTTCCATCTACTGTTGCGCCGTTCAATTCGCTGATCGCTTTTTGAGCAGCTTCATCATCGGACATTTCAACAAAACCAAAACCGCGGCTGCGATTGGTAAATTTGTCAGTAATTACTTTAGCAGAAGTAACTTCACCGTAATCTTCAAAAAACTCTTTCAAGTCTTCATCTTCTACTTTGAAGCTCAAATTAGAAACATAAATGTTCATTGTGTGTATATAATTTAAATTAAAAATTGCTGAGAAAATAACATTGTAAAGAAGGAGATAACCTATTAGCAGAGAACTCTGTAGCAGAAAAATCTTATCAATTACTAAGACTATAAACTCAAATTGCGGTGCAAATATACAAACTCGACGTTAAATACAGAAGTTATTTGTGTGTGATATTTATAATTTAAGAAACTTATGCCGGTTTTTGTTGTAACAATTCCAGTGTTTTTGAAATTGAATACCCTGATCGTTCAAATGCTT
>Ga0206903_10090_pt1 | contig 29512 bp, 27 predicted proteins | sample Alteio_BWOrgHeat_45_FD_152959 | JGI IMG/M metagenome (GOLD analysis project Ga0206903, IMG submission 152959) | Enriched cells from forest soil in Barre Woods Harvard Forest LTER site, Petersham, Massachusetts, United States -... | ecosystem: Environmental > Terrestrial > Soil > Temperate forest >... | reverse complement strand
AAGACGCCGAATTTTTTGCCGCTCAAAACGATTATAAAGAACTCATGATCCTTGGCGGTGCGCATGTTTATGCGCAAACAATAAAAGACGCCGATAAGATTTATATAACAAGAGTGCATCATGTTTTTGAAGATGCGGATGCTTTTTTTCCTGTGATAGATGAACAGGAATGGAAACTTATTTCAAATGAAGATCATTTTAAAGATGAGAAGCATGCTTATGATTACAGTTTTCAATTGTGGCAGAGAAAATAAACCCCCTTCTCCTAAAGGGGAGAAATAAAAATCTGCGATTTATTAAACTGCTTTTAAGTTTGCGCAAATCCTTTAGGGGCGCACAAAACTCCCTTTGGGGCTGTGGGGTATGTATTCTTCCACCCAACTTGCTTTTAAATATTTAAAATACCGGTTAACCGCATCAAACGGAAAAGGTCACGGCGTGCATTCGCCTTTTGTATTTGAATTTATAACAAAGGTGTTGAATGATAAAAGCAGCTTTGATTGCTTTCAGGCCATTGAATCTTTAAGACGCGAATTAAAAAATAATAACAGCAGGATCAGTGTTCCCGATTTTGGTGCAGGCTCAAGAATGCAATTGCAGCATAAACGTAAGATTTCAGCGATAGCCAATTCTTCACTCAAACCAAAAAAATACAGCCAGTTAATATTCCGCATTGTTCATTATTATAATCCCCACACTATCCTTGAATTAGGAACATCGTTAGGTATTACTACATCTTACCTTGCATGTGCAAATCCGCAGGCAATCCTTATAACCATGGAAGGTGCACCTGAAGTAGCAGCTATTGCAGCAACTAATTTTAAAACGCTCAATCTCTCAAACATAAAAATTGTGGAAGGGAATTTTGATACAACACTTCCTTCCGTTATTCATCAATTGTCATCAATCGATTTTGCTTTCATCGACGGCAATCACCGTAAAGAACCGACCTTAAATTATTTTTACCGGTTGATCAATGTTTCAAAGCCTTCCACGATTCTTGTTTTTGATGACATTCACTGGAGTATGGAAATGGAGCAGGCGTGGGTTGAAATTAAACAGCATCCATCGGTAACACTTACAATAGATCTGTTTTTTATAGGGTTGGTATTTTTCAGAACAGAGCAAAAAATAAAACAGGATTTTATTATTCGCTATTGATATTTTCTAATTGAAAGCGCATAAAGACGTCATTAATTCCTCTGTTTATACTAACTGCCGCAGCGATTATATACTCTATACTTTGTGTGTGAGTGTTATTATTATCATTTTGTTGATATTATAACCGATTGAAATTTTGCTGTTAACCCAAAAGCCAATAATTTTCAGGCAGAACATATTGCCGATGACAATAGGGATTTTTAAAGAACCTTCTTTTGAAACACGCGTATCGCTTCTCCCCGAAGCGGTGGCTTTACTTACCAAACAAAGCGTAACTATTCAGGTTGAAAGAAATGCAGGCAGATTAGCTTGTGCTTCAGATCAGCTTTATCAATCAAAAAGCATAAATGTTGTTGAACGCGCTCAATTATTAAATACATCGGATATTATTTTATCCATTCATCCATTAAATAAACAAGATATTCAGCAATTAAAAACCAATGTAATTCTAATAGGTGTTTACCAGCCATTGTTCAATTTTGATTTGATGAAAGAGTGGGCTGAAAAGAACAGCACAGTTTTTAGCCTGGATATGATACCCCGTTCCACACGCGCCCAAAGTATGGATGTATTAAGCAGCCAGGCAAATATTGCAGGTTATAAAGCAGTATTGGAAGCTGCCAACATTTACCCGAGGTATTTTCCCATGTTGATGACAGCAGCAGGAAGCATTACACCTGCAAAGGTGTTGATTCTTGGAGCAGGCGTTGCAGGCCTGCAGGCGATTGCGACTGCAAGGCGTTTAGGTGCAGTGGTAGAAGTGTTTGATACAAGACCTGCGGTGAAAGAAGAAGTAATGAGCCTTGGTGCAAAATTTATTGAAGTAGATGGCGCTGCCGATGCATCCAAAGCCGGTGGTTATGCAATTGAACAAACGGAAGAATATAAACAGAAGCAACAGCAGAAGATCGCTGATTCAATCAGCAAAGCAGATATAGTGATCACCACGGCACAGATACCCGGGAGGAAAGCGCCCATATTGGTTACAGATGAAATGTTGCATGCTATGAAACCAGGTTCTGTTATTGTGGATCTTGCTGCTGCAACAGGTGGCAATACCCTGCAAACAAAGAACGATGAAACAGTTCATTATAATGATATAACCATTATTGGCAATAGCAATCTTGCCTCCACCATGCCGGGTGATGCCAGTAAATTATATGGAAAGAATGTATTGAATTTTCTGCAGCTCATTATTACAAAAGATGGAAACATCAATTTGAATTTTGGTGATGATATTGTTGCAGGTTGTTGCATTACACATAATGGCAAGGTTGTAAATGAAAAAGTGCTATCATTAATTATTAATTGATAATTATTAAATCATGTTGAACTGGATAAGCGAAAATCAGCAGATCATTTACATCGTAATACTCATGATCTTTTTGGGTATTGAAGTGATTGGCCATGTGCCGAGTGTTTTGCATACGCCGTTAATGAGCGGCGCCAATGCCATACATGGCGTGGTTATTATCGGTGCCATCATTGTAACGGGTAAAGCAGAAAGCAATAATTACGTAGCGTTGATATTAGGTTTCCTCGCAGTGATTCTTGGAACATTAAATGTGGTCGGAGGATTTGTTGTGACGAACAGGATGCTGGAAATGTTTAAGGGAAAAAAAGCCTCCTCTAACTCCTCCAAAGGAGGAGAAAAAAAATAATTACATGATATTTTTTAAACATCTTGAAATTATAAACGCTTTCAAAAAGCCTTCCTTTTGGGGAAGTTTGGAGGGGCTTCTGTGATACTTGCACTCGTCTACATCATTTCCTCAGTAACATTCATCGTTGGATTAAAAATGTTATCCCATCCTGCAAAAGCACGCAATGGAAATTTGATTGCTGCTGCAGGTATGACGCTGGCAATTATCGGAACCATTTTTTTATACAAAGATGAAAATGGAAATGCCTTACACAACTATGGATGGATCTTCAGTGGAATTATGATTGGCGCCATTATAGGAACACTTGCCGCAAAAAAAGTACAGATGACTGCTATGCCTGAAATGGTGAGCATGTTTAACGGTATGGGTGGTGCCTGTGCAGCATTAATATCCATTGTTGAATTCAATCATTTTACTGAGGTCTTTACCAAATCCGGTTGGTCTGAAGTGCCGTGGCAACTCACCGTCAACATGACGGGTCACCTGCTTACTATGTATGCCGGTGCTTTGATTGGCGGTGTTTCTTTTGCCGGCAGTATGATCGCGTGGGGGAAACTGAATGGTAAGATCAAAGATTATTCATTCAAGGGCCAGCATATTTTAAATCTCGCAATGTTTGTGCTTGCGCTTGTGTTGATCATCTATTTGTTGTTTCAGCTTGATCCTGCCAACTACAGGTTGTTTTATTTGATCCCGGTTTTATCGCTTGCATATGGCGTTCTCTTCGTTCTTCCCATCGGTGGCGCTGATATGCCTGTTGTAATTTCTTTGCTTAATTCTTTTACCGGTGTTGCGGCAGCTTGTGGCGGTTTCTTGTACAATAATAAAGTAATGTTAACCGGCGGCATTTTGGTTGGCGCTGCAGGAACATTGCTGACAATTCTTATGTGCAAGGCAATGAACAGGAGTTTAAAAAATGTGTTGATTGGAAATTTTGGCGGAAACCATATCACTGCGTCACAAAATAAAACCGGTGGCAATTACAAAGAAATAAGTGTAAGTGATGCCGCCGTAGCGATGGCGTATGCAAGAAAAGTAATGATCGTTCCGGGTTATGGTTTAGCGGTTGCGCAGGCGCAGCATGCCTGTCATGAACTTGAAAAATTACTGGAAGAAAAAAGTGTTGAAGTGAAGTATGCTATTCATCCTGTTGCAGGAAGAATGCCCGGTCACATGAACGTATTACTTGCTGAAGCGGATGTGAATTATGAGAATTTGCTGGAGATGGATCAGGCCAATGATGAATTCAAAACAACAGATGTTGTATTGATCCTTGGCGCCAATGATGTAGTGAACCCTGCTGCAAAAACAGATCCATCCTCACCCATTTATGGCATGCCGGTCCTTGAAGTGGAAGAGTCAAAAATGGTGATCGTAAATAAGCGCAGTATGAAGCCCGGTTATGCAGGAATCGAAAATGAATTGTTCTTTCATCCAAAAACTTCTATGTTATTCGGTGATGCCAAAACAGTATTGCAGCAGTTAATTGCAGAAGTGAAGATGCTGTAACAGGGGGTAATGAAAATTATCTGAACTAAGATTCTTGCCCGGCATTATTTTTCTTTCCTGGATTTTTGATATGCTTCTCTTATTTTAAGCAAATCAATCGTTGAACACTCCTGTATCAACTGCTGTATAATATTTAATGGCATTTCACCTTCGTTATTAAAATTGATACAGCCTTTTTGAAATTTTGCTTTTGGTAAAAGCGCTTTATATTTTGTATAAATGATTGATGAACCATACATAGGCAGTAAGTGTAAGGTCATGTAATTTTTAGCGCTGCCTAAACCATATTTAAAAATACCGGGAGCATTGTATATAATTATTTCCTGCCTCATCAATGAGCCAATACCTGCTATTACAGTTTTATCATTTGCAATAATTACTTCATGTAATGCAGTTAATAAACTTTGACGCTCCCCGGGTTGGTTTGATATGAATGCTGCAACAGTCATAAATTAATAAAAGTTTTTGTTTAAAGCGGCCTTCGTTTATTGCTGTTGTTAGCGTTCGCCAACATATAGTACAATCCTTAGAATGCCTCAGTTATGTATAAAGTTCAGCAATATTTTTTATAAACCGGTGCGGTGGTCTCATTAACAAAGCATACAGCAGGGCATGGGAGCCCTGGTTACCGGCTAATATGTGCGCCTAAACAGCCCTCTTCCAACACCCGGTTTATTAAGAAACATTTTGAACTTGGAAAAATTTGCAATTCTTCAATCTGTTACCTTTGCCGCTCATTTTTTACTATGAAGGATAAGAATACGGTCATTGGTATTGTTTTATTGGCAATTTTATTTTTTGTTTTTTTCTGGTACACTAATAAAGAACAGTCAGCTTTAGCAACCTATAGTCAACATAAAGCTGATTCATTGCATCTTGATTCTCTCAGTAAGATTACTCCCCAACAAAAGGCTGCTGCAACGCTTGATTCATTGCATAATGATTCAATTGTAAAACAAAGTACAACAGGCAATTTTGCCAGTGCTGTTAATACTCCCGAGCAATTGGTGACGGTTGAAAACGACCTTATAAAGGTTGTATTTACATCGAAAGGGGGAACTGTAAAATCGGTTGAGCTTAAAAAATATCCTTCCCAAACAGGAGGATTGGTAACATTGGCTAATAACAACAGGGATGTTATTAGCTATAATATTAACACAGGTTCCGGTAGCTCTGCCTCCACAAATGAGATGAATTTTACCGCATCCCAACCGGTAAAAAATGCTGATGGAAGTCAAACGATCCAGTTTACTTTATCAGATTCTTCGCATACTGGCATTGTTCATCAGTTTATCATCAAACCTGGTAGTTACCTGATTGATTGGAACATAGAGTTGAATAATGCTCCAAGGCTTATTACAAACAATACCGTAAATTTTCATTTCGCTTCAGAAATGATGCAGGTGGAAGCATCTAATGATTATGAGCGCCGCATGGCGGATGTTTGTTTTTCTGAAGGCAATGATTTTGATTATATATCCAGTCATACAGACCATTCATTTGAAAAGCCGGTGCAGTGGATAAGCGCTGTGCAGCAATTCTTCAATTCCACATTGATTGCAAAAGGCAATTTTAATAATGGCAAAGTTAACTGGACACGCAGCACAGACAGTAGCCAGGTTTTAGGTCTTGTAGATGCCAATCTTCAAATGCAGGTGCCTGCATCTGCTTCTGTCACCATTCCTATGCAATTGTATTTCGGCCCGAATGATTATAAAACATTACAATCTGCAGCGCCGAACATGGATCAGATAATCAACCTTGGAAGAGACATGTATTCTTTTGTAAGGCCTATTAACAAGTACGTTATCATGCCTGTGTTCAACTTTTTTGCCGGTTTCATTTCGGTGTATGGCTGGGTGATCGCTTTGCTTACAATTTTTATCAGGCTTGTAACTTCTCCGTTGGTTTACCGCAGTTATAAAAGCGGTGCACGCATGAAGTTATTAAGGCCCGAACTGGATGAATTACGTAAAAAATACGGATCAGACCAGCAAGGTTTTGCAATGGAGCAGATGAAGTTATTCAGGGGCGCGGGTGTAAATCCTTTAGGCGGATGTTTGCCATTAATATTGCAGATACCTATCTTCTTTGCTTTGTACAGTTTCTTTAATTCAAATATAAGTTTAAGAGGCCAGCCTTTCCTATGGTCAAAAGACCTTTCAACATATGATGTTCTTGTAAACTTTGGAACAAAGGTTTTTATGATTGGCGACCACCTTAGTCTATTCGCTTTATTGGCAGTAGTCACAAGCTTTTTGATCTCGCTCTATAATATGAACATGACACCACAGGATCCTAACAATCCTATGTTGAAATACATGCCGTTTATTTACCCGGTATTTATGCTGCTCTTCTTTAATTCGCTTCCTGCAGCATTAACATGGTATTATACAGTATCCAATCTTATTACGTTGAGCATTCAGTATACTATTCAGAATTATATCCTCGATCATGATAAAATTCTTGCCCAGATGCATGAACGCCGCAAAGCGCCGAAAGTAAAACCCAAAAGCAAATGGCAGGAACAATATGAAAAGATGCTGGAAAGCCAGAAAAAAGTACAGCAGTTAAAACAGCAGGAAAAAAAGAATAAAAAATAGAGATCATTTTTCATGAAGTACCATGAACTTTTTTTTGTATTTTTATTTCATGAGAAACGTTGCTGACATATTGAAAAGAAAAGGGAACCATGTAGAAACAGTTCAATCAGAGCTTACCGTAATAGAAGCCTTAAAACTTATGGCCGATAAAAATATTGGTTCTGTAGCTGTAGTGCAGAACGATAAGTTTATCGGTCTTATGACCGAGCGGGATTATTCAAGAAAAGTGATCTTAAAGGGTCGTTCTTCCAGTGAAACCACCGTTGGTGAGATCATGAATACAGACTATCCTACTGTTATAAAGAAAGATTCTGTAGAGCATTGCATGGAGCTTATGTCTGCCAATAATCTCAGGTATTTGCCGGTAATTGAGCACGGCAATCTTGCGGGAATTATTTCCATCAACGACGTTGTTACAGAAACGATCCTTACACAAAAAGAAACCATCGAACATTTGCAGAATTACATACATTCCTGATTTGTTGTTACATACTTAAATTCACTTTAAAGCACTATTAATTGGTGCTTTTTTCTTAATTTTGCCGCCCCGGTTAAAAACAGACGGGATTTTTATTATGAGTGAAAATGATATTCCTAACACAAACGCTGATGTACAGGAGTCTGCTGAAGCCCCACAGGCTGAAGCAACTACAGCGACAACAAATGCACCTGTAGCAGAAGAAACAGCTTCTGCAGATAATCCTCAAACCGTAATTGAAAACACCGTTTCAGAATCGCTTCCAAAACCTGTTGAAGAGAAACTTGCAGCACACGATGATTTCGACTGGAGTGTTGACAAGCGTAATGTTACGCAGTATAACAAGGAAGAAAAAGAGAAATACGACAAAGTATACGAAAACACTTTCGTAGCCATTGAAGATGGCGAGATCGTAAATGGAAACCTTGTGGCTTTAACTAAAACTGATGCTGTTATAAACATTGGTTTTAAAAGTGATGGCCTTGTTTCTTTAAATGAGTTCCGCGACAATCCGAATTTTAAAGTGGGCGATTTGGTTGAAGTAATGGTGGTTGAAAAAGAAGACCGCGATGGCAATCTTCACCTTAGCCGCAAACAGGCACGGGTTTTCCGCGCCTGGGAAAGAATTGTTGAAGTACACAAAACCGGCGAAGTGGTTACCGGCTACGTTACAAGTAAAACAAAAGGTGGCCTGATCGTAGATGTATTCGGTCTCGAAACGTTCCTGCCAGGATCTCAGATCGATGTGAAGCCTGTTACTGATTATGATCAGTTTGTGGGCAAAACAATGGAATTTAAGGTTGTTAAGATCAATGAAGCTATTAAAAATGCAGTAGTATCTCACAAAGCTTTGATTGAAAGCGATATTGAAGCACAGCGCGCAGAGATCATTAGCAAGCTTGAAAAAGGCCAGGTGCTTGAAGGTACTGTCAAGAATATTACAGACTTCGGTGCTTTTATGGATCTTGGTGGACTGGATGGCTTACTGTATATCACCGATATTTCATGGGGACGTATCTCTCATCCGAGCGAAGTAGTGAAGATGGATCAAAAGTTACAGGTTGTTGTACTGGATTTTGATGACGACAAAAAACGCATCAGCCTTGGCTTGAAACAACTTACTCCGCATCCATGGGATGTATTGCCTGAATTCATACATGAAGGCGCAACTGTAAAAGGTAAAGTTGTAAATATTGAAGATTATGGCGCTTTCCTGGAAATTCTTCCCGGTGTTGAAGGTTTGGTGCATGTAAGTGAAATTACATGGGCAAACACGCCAATTAATGCTAAAGAATTCTTTAAGCTTGGCGATGAGCATGAAGCAAAAGTGGTAACGCTTGATAAAGATTCACGCAAAATGAGTCTTTCTATCAAACAGCTTACAGAAGATCCATGGAATAATATCGAAACCAAATATCCTGAAGGCAGCAAACATAAAGGCACAGTAAAAAATATTACTCCTTATGGTGTGTTTGTAGAACTTGAACCAGGAATTGGTGGTATGATCCACATCAGCGATCTGAGCTGGTTGAAACGCTTTAACCATCCCGGCGAATACACAAAGAACGGCGAACAGATTGATGTGCTGATAATGGCGATAGACAAAGAAAACCGCAAATTGCAGCTTGGACATAAACAGCTTGAAGAAGACCCATGGACAGCGCTCCAGGATACATTCGCTGTTGGCAGCATACATGAAGGTACTATTATCAGGAAAGATGATCGTGGTGCTATTGTTCAATTGCCTTATGGTTTGGAAGGATTCGCACCTAATCGTCACTTAATTAAAGAAGATGGTAAGAGTTTGGTTGCAGATGAAACTGCCCAATTTATGGTGATTGAATTTGACCGCAACGAAAAGCGCATTCTTGTAAGCCATACCAGGATATGGGAACAGGCAAAGGTTCAGGAGCAGGAAGCAGCCAAGAAAGAAGCAAAAGTTGAATCTGAAAAAACACGTAAAACCGTTAAGACCATTCAGAACAAAGTTGAAAAAGCAACACTTGGTGATCTGAGCGCTTTAGCTGAAATAAAAGAAAAATTAAAGAAAGAAGAAGAGAAATAATTCATCTTTAAATGAAATAAAAGCTCCGCATTAAGCGGGGCTTTTTTATTGGTTTCATTACTTATTTTGATAGTGCTATTTTTGTTTTATAAAATAATTTATGAAAGCAATCCATTATCTGTTTGTATTAGGCTTAATTGTGTCAATAGGTTCATGTGCACAATCTGTAAAATCAGATCCATCAAATGCAGGTTTAAAGCTTCCAAAAGGATTTACTGCCATAAAAGTAGCAGATGGTTTGGGTGTTGCAAGGCATATTGCAGTGGCTTCAAACGGCGATATTTTTGTAAAGATTGAGAAGCTTAAAAATGGCAAAGGAATTTATCTGCTGCATGATGCAGATAACGATGGCACTGCTGAGCAAAAGTTCGGCTTTGGAAATTATATCGGCACCGGAATGTACCTGAAAGATGGTTATTTATATGCTTCTTCCAATGAAGAAGTTTTCAGATATAAACTTGGTGCAGATAATAAACCGCTCGATCCTGATAATCCTGAAAAAGTAGTTACAGGATTGATTGAAAGAAATGAACATGAATCCAAGTCTGTAACATTAGACAATGATGGAAACGTTTATGTGAACATTGGCGCTTATTCAAACTCCTGCCAGGAGCAGGACAGGGCAACCGGATCAATGGGAATTAATCCTTGTCCCATTCTTGATTCTGCAGCAGGTATCTGGCAATTCAAAATTGACAAGCAAAATCAAACCTATGGTGATGGTGTGCATTACGCAACAGGTTTACGTAATGTAGTAGGCCTCGATTGGAATACTGCAACCAATAGTTTGTTTGTAATGCAACATGGCCGCGATCAATTGCATGATATTTTTCCGGCCATGTTCACTGATAAGCAAAGCGCAGAATTGCCTGCAGAATGTATGTATGAATTGCACAAAGGAAGTAATTGTGGTTGGCCATACATGTATTATGATCAGGTCCAGCATAAAAAGATTTTAGCACCTGAATATGGTGGTGATGGTAGAAAAGAAGGCGGTGAAAATGCACAAGACCCGGTAGTTGCTTTCCCTGGTCATATGGCACCAAATGGGTTGTTATTTTATACCGGAAGTATGTTTCCTGAAAGATATAAAAATGGTGCGTTCATAGCATTTCATGGTTCATGGAACAGATCACCGGAACCTCAGAAAGGATATCTGGTTGCGTTTGTTCCTTTTAAAGATGGAAAGCCAAGCGGAGATTGGGAAATTTTTGCAGATGACTTTTCAGGAGGACCACAATTTATGCAGCCTTCAAAAGCAAAGCATCGTCCCTGTGGATTAGCTCAAGGCCCGGACGGCTCTTTATATGTAAGTGATGATGCAGGTGGAACTATTTATAGAATAATGTATAACGGAAAATAAATGATCAGAAAAATTATCGTTTTAGCCTGCTGCATAAGTGCTATTGTTACAATCAGCGCACAACAGCAACAAACTTCAAAACAACGGGGCGCAGCCTTATATAAAAAATATTGCCTCACCTGCCACCAGGCCGATGGAAGTGGCGTACCAAGAATGAATCCTCCGCTTACACAAACTTCTTATGTAACCGGTGATAAAGAAAAATTAATTAAATGGGTATTGCAGGGTTCTGTTGCCCAGCATGTTGATGTAGATGGTGAATCTTATTCTAACAATATGCCTGCACAAAATTATTTAACTGATCAGCAGATTGCAGATATACTAACGTATGTACGCGGCAGTTTTGAAAATAAGTCTTCAGCGGTTTTACCAACTGAAGTTAAAACTGTAAGAGCTTCTTTAAAGTAGTTTAAAACTGTTTAAGGTCACATATTGTTTAAAGCTATTAACCGGAACTGTTGCGGCACAATGATATACAGTACAAGTGTTATGACGCAACGAAGATTAACGGGAGTTAATTTGCCGGCAACAAAAAAATAAATCAAACAATTCTTAGCTTCTAAAAGCACAAGAAACTTTCTTTTTAAGCGTTTAAAGAGTATGAAAAGTGGTATAGGCTTATTGATGATTTTCTTCTTTTGTCAACATTCTTACAGCCAGTGCAAAACTTATAAGCTGGATACTAATCGTGATACGATCAACTGCACTGATTTTCAGGATCACAAACAAGGCAAATGGGTGATTCGTGTAGTAGATAATCATGGTGAACCTGGTTACCAGCAAGAAGGTGCATATAAAGATGATAAAAAAGATGGCACATGGACAACCTATAATTTAATGGGTGATGTTATTGCAGAAGAAAACTACAGGTGGGGAAATAAGGATGGTGTCTGCAGGTATTATAATCTTTCAGGTTTAATGCGGGAAGAAAGCTGGAAGGCAATCGATCCTTTAAATCCATATGATACAATAAGGGTTTATCATTTGGATAATTCTGATCAATACGATCTTAAGATTGTAAAAGTAGAAGCATCTTCAGTTAAGCATGGTATATGGACATATTATGATCCTGAACGGCAAACCATAACTAAAACTGAAGAATATGTGATAGATCAGCTTGTGCCGGCAACAACAGGCAAAAAGAATATAGCTGCTACAGATTCAACAGGCAGTGCTCATCAAAAAACAGATTCAACATCTATAGCAAATAAAAACAAGCCGCCTGAAGTGCTTGAATATGAAAAAAAGAATTCAAATAAAAAGAAAATAAAAGTGCGTGATGGCGCTACAGGCGTTGATTAATCGTTTTCAGATTTTAATTCTTCTTCCTGTGGTTTATACACAAGTACTTTATCAATGCGGTTATTATCCATATCCATTATCTCAAACCTGAATCCATGCCATTCAAACTGTTCACCTGTTTGAGGAATGCGTTCCAGCTCATCTAAAATAAACCCGGCAAGTGTATCAAACTGTTGTTCATCTTCATTCAGGTAATCTGTATGCTCAAAGTAACTTAGAAAATTATAAAAAGGTATTTGCGCATCAATCAAAAAACTTCCGTCTTTTCGTTCAACGATTTCATAGGTTTCTTCATCAAGATGCGGTACTTCACCCACAATAGCATCAAGAATATCGTTCAATGTAACTATGCCCTGCAACGTTCCATATTCATCAACAATGAAAGCATAATGCGATTTCATTTCTTTAAATCTTTCGAGCAATTTGTAAGCTGAATTATTTTCGGGTACAAAAAAGCCAGGTGTCATTACATCCTTCAAAACAGTTCCTGATTTCGCCTTAATAATATTTTTTAATGAAACAATACCTTTTATGTTGTCAATTGTTCCGTCGCAGACAGGATAGATACTGTGAATTTTTTATTCAGGTAAAGTTTGCACATCGTCAACCGGAAGATTCACATCAAGCCATATTATATCACTGCGATGCGTCATCAGCGAAGTGATGTTCCTGTCACCAAGATGGAACACGCGCTCAATAATTTCCTGTTCAGCTTCTTCAATGGTGCCCTGCTCGGTGCCTTCATTAATGATGGCTTTAATTTCATCTTCTGTTACATTATTATCCTTGTTCCTGAGCCGGAAAAGATCGGTAATAAAGTTTGCCGATTTTGTAAGCAGCAATACAAACGGGTAACTTATCATGCTTATGATACGCATAGGCGCAGCAAACGCTTTGGAAATTCCTTCAGGATTACTTAAGCCTATTTTCTTTGGTACAAGCTCGCCCAGCACCAGGGAAAAATAAGTTACGATCATCACAACAACTGCGGTGCCCAAGCCATTGCTGTAAGGTGCTGTAAGCGGATGGTGATTGAAAAATTGAACAAGGCCATCTTTAATATGTTCGCCTGAAAAAATACCATTTAGTATCCCGATAAATGTAATACCTATCTGCGTTGTTGAAATAAAAGTATCAGGATGATTGGCAAGTTTTAAAGCTTCTGCTGCCCGTTTATCACCTTTATTGGCCTGTGCTTCCAATCTTGATTTGCGTGATGATACAAGCGCTATTTCAGCCATTGAAAAAACGCCATTGAGGAGAATAAGCGCAAGAATAATGAGTATTTCATTCATAAAAAGCTGTAAAACTAATCAATATGTTTTTGTGAAGTAAAAGGAACTAACACTATTGCTAATTCTTATTGAAATCAATAAGAGCAATACAATCTTCAAGAATAAATGCGCGGGAAAAAAAGTGAGCATTTTCGTAAGCGTAATACGGTAATAGTTTAGAGCATTATTCATTCCTGCAAAAATACAAATAAGATCGTAAGGTGATTTTTAACTTCCCATTGCTGTTCTTAATTCAGGCAAACCGATCTTTTTATTATAAATAAGCGCCACGCAATATCCTACAATACTTCCCATTACTGCGCCACCTAAAACATCCAAAGGATAATGTACGCCTACATAAATCTGCCCGTAACTGATAGATGCCGCCCAGAAGAAAAAGACATACGTCCACTTGCCTAAATAATTTTTCAAAGTGTAATGCAAAAAGAAAGCCGCACCAAAATGATTGATGGCATGTGAAGAAGGAAAACTGTAACCGCCGCTGCAATGATTTAATAACATGCGTACATGGCCTTCCATTGCAGGATCCTGGCAGGGACGTAAACGATGTGCCCAGTTCTTAATAAATGTGCTGCTTAACTGGTCGGTAATGGTTACATTGATTGCGATGAATAAAATCCACGTCCATGCGCGCCATCCGAAATTCATTAATATAAACACGAGCAAAAACAAATACACAGGATACGACATCGTATCATCACGCCACCACGGGTAATTATGATCGAGGAATGAATTTGTCCAATCAGTATTTATTTTATGAAAAAGATAATGATCCCAGTTTTCTAAAGTGTTCCACATATTTTATAAGTTTGTAGTAAACGCTTACAAATGAAATATTGTATTTTTTTCTTTAGCCTGATGATAACCGCTAATGCAAAAGCGCAATCAAATTTTCATGCAGATTCATTAACGTTATATCATCATAACTTTAGCCAGAATAATACATTTTTAGAATCACAAAAAGCTGTTTTGCCACAGCAGTATGCCATTACAGAACCGCAATTAAATATAGATAACTCAGTGCTGAAATTACCTGCGCCAAAATTAATATACACAGGAAAGTCAACTGGTTTTGATATTTACAAAGCAACTCCTGATAACATGTTTGTTGCAAAACCTGATGACACAATTGCTTTCAATATGCCTGTTGCGGGTAAAGTTGCGAAATAATATTTAATGAACTTTTCTTGCAGTAATGATCATTCTTGCAGATTCTTTTTCGTTGTATTCATGCAAATCATAATCACCAAAAATATTCTCTACCTGCAATCCCTGGAATGAAAGCATATCTGTAAAATCCCTTATGTGAAATTTTTCCACGCGTTCAGTAAAACTTTCCTGTATATTTTTTTGCTTATCAGTAACGTTGATGGTTTTATAAAAATATGCATCATCAAACCATCTTTTAATTTCAAATAACACATCATCTGCTTCAATGGTATCAGATGGCTTTAAGTTTTTTTCAGTATAGTAAGCATTCAGGTAATCAATTGTAAAGATGCCGTTTGGCCTCAGGCTTTGTGCAATGGTGCGCATGGCATCATTATGTTCGCGCATCGTTCTGAAATAACCAAAGCTTGTGAAAAAGTTAAAAGCATAATTAAAGTAATTGATATAAAACGGCAACCGCATATCATGCAGATAAAAATGCAGGTTTTCTAGTTCATATTTTTTTGCTTCTGTTATAGCAGGAACGCAAATATCAATGCCGGTAACATCAAAGCCTTTTGCGGCAAGCGCAATACTATGCCTGCCTTTACCACAGGCTGCGTCAAGAATAAAACTGTGTTGCGGTATCTCCAGGTAACCTGCCAATGTATCAATGAACTTTTCCGCTTCTTCCCTGTCCCTTCTTTTGTACAGTATATCATAATAAGGAGAGCTAAACCATATTTTAAACCATTCAGCGGCCTGCATAGATAAAAGTTTTAGTGTATCGCCAATTATTTATCAACTTAAAAACGGCATCTTATTTTTTCTGCTATGTTTGCGTACTGCAAATAACCGCAAAAAATGCCTTTAATAAAAAGTATATCAGGAATAAGGGGAACGATCGGTGGGAAACCTTCAAACTCGCTGAGTCCTGTTGATATAGTGAACTTTACTTCGGCATATGCATCCTGGTTAAAGCAGCAGTCTGAAAAAAAATCTTTTACAGTTGTTGTGGGAAGAGATGGACGCATAAGCGGAGCGTATATTCAGCAACTGGTATTATCATCATTGGCAGCAAGCGGTATTAATGTTATCAATCTGGATCTCAGTACAACGCCAACTGTGGAGATGGCGGTTATTTTTAATAATGCAGATGGCGGCATCATCGTCACCGCAAGTCATAACGGCGCTGAATGGAACGCACTTAAATTACTCAACAGCAAAAGTGAGTTTTTAAGTGCTGAAGATGGCGAACAATTGCTTTCGATCGCTGAAAAAGAGGCATTCTCTTTTGTTGGTGTTGATAAATTAGGAACAGTAACCAACGACACTGCAGCGCTTGAAAAACATATTGAGGCGATTGTTCAGTTGCCAATGATTGACAGCGTTGCCATAAAGAAGAAAAAATTTAAGATCGTTGTTGATTGTATCAACAGTACAGGTGCATTGGCTGTTCCCGCGTTGTTAAAAGTACTGGGTGTAAAAGATATTATTTTGTTGAATGAAGAGATCAACGGCAGGTTTGCGCATAACCCGGAACCTTTGCCGCAACACCTTAACGGTTTATGTAATGAAGTAAAAAAACAAAAAGCAGATCTCGGCATTGCCGTTGATCCTGATGTTGATCGGCTCTGTTTTATTTGCGAAGATGGAAGTTTATTTGGTGAGGAATACACATTGGTCGCCGTTGCTGATTATGTGCTGCAGCAAACAAAAGGCAATACGGTAAGCAATCTTTCTTCTACAAAGGCTTTGAAAGATGTAACGCTTAAAAATGGTGGCGAATATTTTTCAAGTGCAGTGGGAGAGGTGAATGTGGTATCTAAAATGAAAGAAGTGAATGCAGTTATCGGTGGTGAAGGCAATGGTGGAATTATATTACCGCAATTGCATTATGGCCGTGATGCGCTTGTAGGCATCGCTATATTTTTAACCTACCTCGCACAAAATGGAAAAAGCGCGTTGCAGTTGCGCAGAACGTATCCCGATTACTTTATCAGCAAAAACAAAATAGAATTGGGCGATGGCGTGGATGTGAAAAAAATATTCACGCACCTTCAACGCAAATACAAAAATCATCCGCTGAATACTGAAGACGGTTTAAAAATAGAATTTGATAATGATTGGGTGCACCTGCGCACAAGCAATACCGAGCCTGTTATTCGTATTTATGCAGAAAGCAATTTTGAAACCACTGCTGATAATATTGCACGTCGTATTATGGCCGATATAAAAGAGTTTATGTAAGGCTTGAATTTTCTTTTCACGGGTTTACGCGCTTTATTCAGTATCAAACCAAACCTTCGTTTTATCATCAGGAATAGCATTGTAGTTGATAAACAGCTCTTCCCCTTTCTTTATATCACGGACGGTTTTTATGCTCATTATTTTTTTACCGTAATCCATTTCATATTCGCAGTTGGCATCGTAACTATGATTATATAGAGAAACATAGCCTAAAGCAAGCGCTGCTTTTTTTTTGTCTTTCCCCCATTCAAAAACATAATGATATAATAATGTCTTCTCTATAGTTTTCCTGTCTTTTTCCGTTAATACAACAACAGGAGAAGTTTCGAGCAAGATGCCCTTCTTTAAATTTTCGGTTGTAAAAACGCCCCTGCCACGTTTAGGCGACGACGCGATGGTTAAGCATGAGATCATTAATAGTGAAAGTAATTAGTGCACAATATAATGTGCAGGGTTTGATTGTCTTGTTTTTTTTATATTGAATTTTTCTTCATTTCTCTAAAATTTGTTTTCATAATTTGCGCTTTATGAGTCCGGAAGTGGAACAGCCTTCAATAAAAGAACAGTTTGAACAACTGGTGCAGCAAAACAACCTGCAGGATTTGCGCAGTTTCCTCGATGATCAGAATATAAGTGATGTTGCAGATCTGATATATGATAATCCTGATTATGAAGCGCAGATCGTTGCCAATATGGCGATCAACCGGGCGGCTGCCGTTTTTAAAATTCTTGACCTGAGTGTACAAAAACAAATTGTACATGAACTGCCTTCATTTAAAACCGCTGAACTGCTGAATGAACTGCCTGCCGATGACCGTACCGATTTTTTTGAAGAACTTCCCAAGAATGTAATACGCGATCTTATAAAACTGCTGAATGCAGATGAACGCAAAGTTACACTTGCCATGCTGGGTTATCCTGAAGACAGCATTGGCAGGCTGATGACGCCTGATTATGTTTACGTCTATCCATTCAATACAATTGAACAGGTATTGCATACTATTCGTAAAGTGGCGAAGAATACAGAAACGATAGATGTTATTTATGTTGTTAACCGCAAAGGAGAATTACTGGATGATTTAAGAATAAGAGACATCATTCTTGCTTCGCCGGATACAAGGATAGAACAATTGATGGACGAGCGCGTAATAGCGTTAGGCGTTAATGACGACCAGGAGCATGCCAATGAAATATTTAAAATGAACAACCGCGTGGCACTGCCCGTAACAGATGATAATAATATTCTCATGGGCATTGTTACGATAGACGATATACTCTGGGTTACCAATGAAGAATTCAGTGAAGACATACAAAAGATAGGTGGTACCGAAGCATTGGATGAGCCTTATCTTGATACACCGTTGTTTAAACTGATACGCAAAAGAGCGGGCTGGCTGATCGTATTATTCCTGAGTGAATTGCTTACTGCAACCGCTATGGCTTATTTTAATGATGAGATCACAAAGGCAACAGTACTTGCCATGTTCATTCCACTCATCATGAGCAGTGGTGGTAATAGTGGTTCACAGGCATCAACATTGGTGATACAGGCTATGGCAGTAGGCGATATATATCTAACTGACTGGTGGCGTGTAATGCGCCGTGAAATTTTAAGCGGCATTTTGTTAGGCAGCATTCTTGGTGTTATTGGTTTTACAAGAATCTGCATCTGGCATTTTCTTATGCAGCATGGTGTGATAGAAGACCTATATAAAGAACATTGGTTTCTCATTGCAGTAAGTGTAGGTATTTCTTTAATAGGCGTTGTATTATGGGGAACACTAACCGGCTCAATGCTGCCAATAGTGCTTAAGCGGCTTGGCGCCGATCCTGCTGTTTCATCCGCGCCATTTGTTGCCACGTTGGTTGATGTAACAGGCATTGTAATTTATTTTTCGATTGCTTATTTCTTCCTGAAAGGAATTTTGCTGTAAGAAACAATAAGAATAATTATGTTACCATCTGCGGTCTTTGTGGCATTGTCCGTTGCAGCCTGTCCCGGGGCAAAACGATTTGGGATCGCAACACTTGTTGCATTGAAATATTTGGCAGCAATATAAAACCACAAAGGCTCAAAGGCATAAAGTAACACGAAGCAGGATTACAAATTTGTGTCTTCGTGGTTCAAAGAATTTTTTAATAATCTTTAAGCATGAAAATTAAATGGCTGATTTGAATTTGAAACCGGAGTTGCACAACGATATACAACAGAAGTGCTGCGATCCCGGGTTCCTTCGCTTTGCTCCTCCCCGGGACAGGCGCAACTGTGATGCCACCAGTTCATTTGCCTGTAACCAAATAGAAAAATCAAACGAAGTTTGAAAAAAATAAATTTTATCATCAAAATGCAATGCCCGTTGCAATATTTTATAATCACACCCGGAAGTTGGGCATCCCTCCCGATGCATCGGGAGAGAACGAGGGTGAGGAAAATTCATCTCATGAAAAAAACATTTTTACTGTTGCTTGTTTTTGCGCCTTTGTTTTGCCTTGCACAAAACGTAATGACGCCCGAACTTTTATGGAAGCTTGGAAGGCTGAATGCTATCGGTGTTTCAAAAGATAAAAAATATGTTGTGTATGCCGTAAGTACGCCGGATGTTTCGCAGAATAAAAGCTTCGCTAAAACGTATCGCTTACCTGTTGACGGCGGAACTCCTGAAACAATCAACAATGCGGATACGCTTGTATATAATAATCATATTTCGCCCGATGGTAAATGGAAAATAAGCGACAGTGATGTAAAGATCATGAATGTATATGGCAGCGACTTTTATCCTGACCTTTCAAAAAGCAATGTACAGGTATATAACTCCCTTATGTATCGTCATTGGGATACATGGGAAGATGGAAAATTCAGTCATATATTTTTATCAGCAGCAGATGGTTCAAACAAAAAAGATTTGATGCAGGGTCAGTCTTATGATTGTCCGCAAAAACCTTTCGGAGGCGATGAGGATTATTTATGGAATCCTGATGGAAACCATGTTGTATATGTAACCAAGCAAAAGCAGGGAACGGAATATGCCATCAGCACCAATACCGATTTATTCGAATACAATGTTGCAACCGGCGAAACAAAAAACTTAACGGAAGGCATGATGGGTTATGATGTTAATCCATCATACAACAAAAAAGGAGAGCTGGCATGGTTGAGCATGAAACGCGAAGGCTATGAAGCGGACAAACAGGACCTGGTTGTATCAGACGGTATCACGAAAATGAATCTAACTGCAGGCCGTGATGAGATTAATGTTGAAAGTTTTAAATGGAGTAATGATGATAAGAACATTTATTTTATCGCACCTGTTGATGGAACGCTGCAACTGTTTGAAGTGAATTATCCAGGCAAAACAAAAATGGCTGCTGTTATACGCCAGGTTACAACAGGCGAGTTTGATATCAGCAGTATTGTAGGTGAAGCAAATAATACTGTGTTTGTTACACGAACGGATTTTAATCATGCAGCAGAAATCTATGCATTGGATATGAGATCAGGAAGTTTGAGACAGTTCACACACATAAACGACAGCACGTATAATACGCTTTCATTGTGTTCATGGCAGAAAAGATATGTTACTACAACTGATAATAAAAAGATGCTGGTATGGATAGTATTACCACCAAACTTTGATGCAACAAAAAAATATCCAACATTACTATATTGTCAGGGCGGACCGCAAAGTGCACTTACGCAATTCTATTCTTTCCGCTGGAACTTTCAGTTAATAGCTTCTAATGGTTACGTAATTGTTGCACCGTGTCGCCGCGGCATGCCGGGTTTTGGTACACAATGGAATGAAGATGTAAGTAAAGATTGGGGCGGCCTGGTGTTGAAAGATTATCTCAGTGCAATTGATGATGCCTCAACTTTGCCTTTTGTTGATACCGCGCGCAGAGGTTGTATAGGTGCAAGCTTTGGTGGTTACAGTGTGTTTGCTTTGGCAGGAATGCACAATCATCGTTTCAAAACATTTATTGCACATGATGGTGTGTTTGATTTCAGAAGCATGTATGGAACAACAGATGAAATGTGGTTTGAAAATTGGGAAAAAGGCGGCGCTTACTGGGAATTGAATAATGCAGTTGCACAACGATCATTCAGTCAAAGCCCAAGTAATTTTGTGCAGAACTGGGACACACCGATAATGATTTTCCAGGGCGGTAAAGATTATCGTGTACCAATCGAACAAGGTCAACAGGCATTCCAGGCAGCGCAGTTAAAAGGTATTAAAAGCAGGTTTATATTTCTTCCTGATGAAAATCACTGGGTATTAAAAGCACAGGATGCAATGGTTTGGCAGCATGAATTTTTTGAGTGGCTGAATGAAACGTTGAAGTAGATAAACTGTAATTAGCAACAACACAATCGTCATGCTCAACCTGATCTACACTTGTGAAATGATATGCAGTTTGGTTGATTAATTCTTAAGTATGTTCAAAGATTCAAGCTCATTATATAATCATTCATAAAATAACCTTCCCCAATATCAATATCTTCTTCGCTGATAACAGTAAAGCCAAGCCGTTCATAAAACTGCTTGGCTTTATTATAACGGTTAACATTTAGTAATAACGCCGTTGCATATTTTGCTTTTACTCTTTTTACAACATTTTCTAGCAGCAACTTACCTATGCCTTTTCCTTGCAGATTTTGCAATACATAAATTTTATTCAGCTTATATACAGCATCTTTCAGTAAACTATAATCAGCAAATGCAACTGGTTTTTTATCTTCTTCAACAATTAAAAAATTATGGCCTTCACTAAATTGTTTTTGCAGGGATGCTTCACTGTAAATTAATCCGAGCATATAATCCAGTTGCGCAGGCGAAAGAATTTCTTTATACGTGAAAGTCCATATTGTATGTGCAAGCTGGTTTATTAAAGGAATGTCTTTTTCTGTCGCTTCGCGGATAATGATATTTGAATCTGCAACCATTACTTAAAAATTTTTTTGCTTATCCAATGCGAGAGTAAAGCGCTGCCGGCACCTGTTGCTGCAGCACCTATAACGTCAGTAGGATAATGCGCACCCAAATATAATCTTGAATAACCAACGCCGAATGCCCATGCATACGCAGGAATAACCACATACCATTTTTTATATATTAATGAAACGCTTGTTGCAGTTGCAAAAGCAAGTGATGCATGACCTGATGGAAATGATTTTCCATCTTCATACTTATAAGGATAAACATCTGTATATGTTTGATAGGGTCGTGCACGGTCGAAGATCAGTTTCATCACTTCTGCTGCTCCTGCAGCAATAATCACACTGCCTGCAATTTCATAAGCATTGTATTCTGCTTTTTTATTGTGCTCAATCTTTCCATCCACCCAAAGCCCAACAGGTACTGCAACACTTAGCGGATATGCAGAAGATGTAAACCCCTTCCATACAAATGAATTAGGATCCTGCGGATTAATACTTCTTAAAAGGTTGATATCCCAGTTCTGGGCTTTACTGTTAGTGGCAATAAAAAAGCATCCTGTAAGTAAGATGCCTTGTATAAATATTCTTATTCTTTTCATTACAATTTTCTAATTCAAATCCTGCAAACTTTCTTCCAGTGTTTTTATTCTTGCTTCCGCATCAGCCTGTTTCTTTCTTTCCAGTTCAACCACCTCAGGTTTTGCGTTTTGTACAAAGCGTTCGTTGCTTAATTTTTTTTGCACAGACAGAAGAAAATTTTTCTGATAAGAGAGATCTTTTTCCAGCTCAGATTTTAATGCGGTTGTATCTGCTTCCATTTCACTCTTGATATAAAACTTATCTTTCTCATTTGTTATTACAATTGTTTCCGAAATATTTTCTTTAGTGAAAGCAATTGTTTTTGCATTTACCTGTTTCAATAAAATTGTCTCTACTGCTTTATACGCATTTTCATCTCCAGCCTGTATAAATAATTCAATTGATTCTTTCGGCTTTATATTGTTCCTGTTTCTTGTATCGCGAATTGCCGTAATTACGTTTTTTAATAAAGCGCCTGAATCGAGAATTTCATTATTAATTATTAATTGTTCATTATTCATTTGCCTCACACAAATATCATCCTCATGTGCACTCAGCAAATGATAAACTTCTTCGGTAACAAACGGCATAAATGGATGCAGCAACTGCATCAGTTCTTCAAAAAATTCTATTGTACTGTTATAAACATTTGTATCTATTGGTTGTTCAAATCCCGGCTTTATCCATTCCAAATACCAACTGCAGAAATCATCCCAGATCAACGAATAAATTGTTTTTAAAGCTTCGCTTAATCTGAATTGCTGATACTGTTTTTCTATTTCAAGCCTTACTTCGTTTAATCTATTCTCAAACCACAGAACGGCAAAGTTGCTGGTTACTGGTTGCTGGTTGCTGGTATCTTGCATCTTGCTACTTGCACCTTGCAACTTATCCTCCCACATTTTTACCAGCTTCACCGCATTCCAAACCTTGTTGATGAAGAAACTGCCTTGTTTTAACGTGCTTTCTTCTTTTACATCAAACAACAAATCATTGCCGGCAGGAGAGGAGATGATGGTTCCGAAACGTACAGCATCTGCGCCATATTTATCAATCAGTGCAATTAAATCAGGTGAATTGCCTAAACTCTTGCTCATCTTTCTTCCCAACTCATCCCGAACAATACCTGTAAAATAAACATTGCTAAAAGGCTTTGCATGTTTGTACTCAAAGCCACTTACGATCATTCTTGCAACCCAGAAGAAAATTATTTCGGGTGCTGTTACCAATGTTTGTGTGGGATAATAATAATTAATGTCAGCATTGTTTGGATTGGATATGCCTTTAAAAACTTCTATTGGCCAAAGCCATGATGAGAACCATGTATCGAGCACATCTTCATCCTGCTCGATCTTTGATTCCTGTGTTGTAACATGTTTTTCTGCGCGCATGGCAAGCAGCTTTTTGCGCGCAATTTCTTCCGTTTCGGCAACACAATAATTTCCATCTTCATCATACCATGCTGGAATTCTTTGTCCCCACCACAACTGTCGGCTGATACACCAGTCTTTAATATTTTCCATCCAATACCTGTAGGTGTTCACATATTTTGGAGGAAAGAATTTTATCGCTTCTTCAACAACAGCTTTTAATGCAGGTTCACTTAATTTTTTCATGTTTACCCACCATTGCAAACTCAATCTCGGTTCAACCACTGCATCGCTGCGTTCACTAAAACCAATTTGATTTTTATACTCTTCGGTCTTTACAACCTGCTTTGCCTCTTCAAGCGCAGTAATCATTTTTTTGCGCGCTTCAAATCTGTCATCGCCAATAAACAGTTGCGCCGCTTCACTCATGGTGCCATCATCGTTCATAATATTTATAACATCAAGATTGTATTTCTTACCAATGTTATAATCATTTATATCATGTGCGGGCGTGATCTTTAAGGCACCGGTTCCAAAATCCATTTCAACATAGCCATCTGCTATAATAGGTATGCGGCGATTGATCAGCGGTACCAATGCTGTTTTGCCAACAAGATGTTTATAACGGTCATCTTTTGGATTTACACAAATGGCAGTATCGCCTAAAATTGTTTCGGGACGAACGGTAGCAATGGTAATGCTGCCCCCGTCCCCTGAAGGGGAGAAATCATGAAGCCCTATATTGCTTTCAGCAAGAACAATATATTTTACATAATAGAGTTTGCTGTTTACTTCGCGATAAATAACTTCTTCATCACTCAATGCTGTTTTTGCTTTCACATCCCAATGTATCATGCGCTCACCGCGATAGATCCAGCCTTTATTATATAGATCAACAAACACATCAATAACACTTTTGTAGTAATGATCATTCATGGTAAAAGTGGTACGATCCCAGTCTGCACTGCAGCCTAATTTCTTTAGCTGCTCTAAAATTATTCCGCCATATTTTTCTTTCCATTCCCAGGCATATTTCAAAAATTCATCGCGGCTTAATGATGCTTTTGTAATCCCTTTTTCGCGCAGCATCTGCACCACTTTTGCTTCCGTAGCAATTGATGCATGGTCAGTTCCCGGAACCCAACAGGTGTTTTTTCCGCGCATGCGTTCGTAACGAATCAACACGTCCTGTATCGTATTGTTCAATGCGTGACCCACGTGTAACACACCGGTAACGTTTGGCGGCGGTATTACGATCGTATACGGTTCACGCGCATCGGGTTTGCTGTTAAAATATTTTTTATCCAGCCAATGTTTATACCACTTCGCTTCCGCTTCAGTATGATTAAAATTTTTAGATAACTCCATTTAAGTTTTACGTTCTATGTTTTAAGTTGTACGTTTTTTTCAAACAAATATGTTTGATTTTTTTGGGTTACCAGCTGTAGTGCCAATGACATCACGGTGCAGCCTGTCCCGCACTTGATCCGGGATCGCAGCACTTCTGCTGTATATTTTTCTTCAGCAAGGCTGCAAAAATACTAACTTAAGCCCATCTTCAACCTCTTCCCCAAAAGGAAGAAGTAAGAGCATATAATTAAAAATCCTTTAGAAAATATATCGGTCTAAAGTCCTTTCCTTTGGAAAGGATTTAGGATAGGCTTTATTTTGTAGCGTGTATGCAATCGTAGATATAGAAACCACCGGCAGTCATCCTGATTCAAATGGCATTACGGAAATTGCTATTGTATTGCACAACGGCAAAGAAATAGAGGGCCGTTATGAAACGCTCATTAATCCGCAATACAAAATTCCGCCTTACATAACGTACCTCACCGGCATTAGCAATGAAGATGTTGCCGCTGCGCCTGATTTTTCAGAAGTGGCGCCGCGTATTTTTAATTTGCTGAACAACCGCATTTTTATAGCGCACAATGTAAATTTCGATTACACTTTTGTCCGGCATAATTTAATTCAGCAGGGTTATGCGTGGATGCCAAAAAAATTATGCACGCTTAAACTTAGCCGCAAAGCTTTTCCGGGTTTGTCGAAATATGGTCTTGCCCATCTTTGTAAAACATTTGAAATTCCAGTAGTGAACAGGCACCGTGCAGGCGGCGATGCAGATGCCACTGCGATCTTGTTTCAGAAAATACTGGATGCAGGTGGAGAAAAACTGATAAAAGATTTTCTGAAGAAAGATAACCACGAGCAAATACTGCCAGCAAATCTCTCAAAAGAAAATATTGACAAATTGCCTTATGTTCCGGGCGTTTATTATTTCCATAATGCAAAAGGGAAAATTATTTATGTAGGCAAGGCAAAGAATTTAAAGCATCGCGTGTTGAGTCATTTTACGGGATTGAATACCGGGAAAAAACGGCAGGAGTTTTTACGTAATATTTATGAGGTAACATTTACTGAATGCCCAACGGAATTCACTGCATTTATTTTAGAAAGCATTGAAATAAAAAAATACTGGCCTGAATATAATTTCAGTCAAAAAAGAGCAGAGCAATTCTACGCCATTTATATGTTTGAAGATTCGGCAGGTTTTATGCGGCTTGCTATTGATAAGAAAAGAAAGTATAGCGAACCTGTTGCCAGCTTTGCCTACCTGGCTGATGCACATCGCCTGTTATGGAAAATTGTAAAGGAATTCGAGCTGCATCCTGCTTTATGTTTTTTACAGAAGCAATTGTATATTCCTTCAGATATTGACCCGGTTGTTTATAATGAAAAAGTAATGCTTGCTGTTAAATACCTTCAGCAAAACCTCGGAACGTTTGCAATAGTTGAATCACCTGCAACAGGAAATCAAAAGAGTTGTGTACTTGTAGAAAATGGGAAATTTTACGGCATGGGTTTATTGCCTCAGAATAATGAATCCTTCGATTCAATTCACCTCAAAAATTATCTCACAGTTTATCCTGAAAACGAAATGATAAGAACGCTGGTGAAATCTTATGCGCAAAAGAATGCGATCAATGTTATAAAAATTGATTAATAACTTTTCCTCTGAACCTGCTGATGCAATGCAGGAATTTCCTGCAAAGCAGCTGTACAATACCATGAATATAATTCTGCATCCAGATCTTTTGATTGTATAGCCGGGTCTGTGCTTAACCACTGTTTCGCTTCATCAATACTGGCTGTATTAAAAACAAAAACGCCCTCATAATTTTTATCATTGTCACCCATTGGCCCGGCAAGCACTAATTTGTTTTCTGAAGCCAGTCTTTGAATATTAGCCATGTGCCCATGAAAAATACTGTCAAGCATTTTTTTGTCTGTAATAGTTGCAGACCCTTTTTTCAACAATACAAGCACATAACTTTTCATTCCGTAATCATCAGCATTTAATTTTTTTGCAAGCACTGAGTCGTAATTATTTGTTTGCGCATGCACAGTTGTTGAAACAAAAAACAATATTATCAGGGTGAGGCAAAAAGAAAAATGTTTCATATAATTTGTTTTAAAAAAAGTCAGAGACTTATAGCATAGAACTGCTAAGTCCGGAGACTTGGCAGAGAATGACTTTTAAGAATGAGATGCCTGGTCAAGCCAGGCATGACGGTAAGTTGTTTCTTTTTATATTTAATTCATAATTGTTCAATACTCTACTTTGCATTTGCATCCACTTCAACCAATCCGAAAACATTATGATCGGCATCAAGAAAATATCCCTGCCAGCATCTGCCGGGAATAGCAAATTTTGGTAAAGCAACCTGCCCGCCGTTTTTTAAAATTATTTCACTTGTTTTATCAAAATCACTTACTTCAACAGAACAGGTAAATGCATTGGTTCCCATTTGCGTAGAAGGTACTGCAGCAGGTCTTTTCAGCAAGCCGCCATTAATACCTTCTGTTGCTATCCTGTAATATTCTATCGGCACAAATTCTTCTCTAGTGAACTTCCAGCCGAATACAGCTTCATAAAATTTTATTTCACGTGATGGATCGGAAGATTGAATCTCAAAATAAATGACGTTGTTCATAATGATTAGTATTTTGAGCGTTTAATATAGAACATATTTTCATTTCATCCTTCAACCTTGTAATATTGTAACTAAGTAAAAGAATTGCATGGGTACATCACAACTTAACCGTTCACTTGGTTTGCGGCTTGTTATAGTAATTGTTATAGGAAATATTATTGGCTCCGGCGTTTATAAAAAAGTTGCACCGATGACTGCAGAACTGCATTCATCAGGCTGGGTATTGCTCTGTTGGGTGCTTGCAGGTATTATAAGTTTGTTCGGTGCTTTATGCAATGCAGAAGTTGCAGGATTGCTGGCAGATACCGGCGGTGAATATGTTTACTATCAAAAGATATATAATAAATTCTTTGCGTTTTTATTCGGATGGAGTTTGTTTGCCGTTATTCAAACAGCAGCTATTTCAGCATTGGCTTATGTGTTTGCTGAGTCGCTCAACAGCATTGTTCATTTTCCTGAAATATTACCATCACTTTCAAACGTAAGTGTGTTCGGATGGTTTCAGCCTTTTGCTGATCTGAATGTAAAACTCATTGCAATCATCCTTATTATTATTCTTACCTGGCTAAATACCAAAGGCATTAAAACAGGTTCAAGTGTAAGCATGGCAATTTTGATATTGGTGTTTGGCAGCATTTTTACAATAATTGTTTTTGGACTAACAAGCAACGCCGCTAATCCTGGCAGCATACAAATGGCAACAACCAATAATCAACCTGTTACTGTAAGCGCCATATTCACTGCTATGCTTGCTGCATTTTGGGGTTACCAGGGTTGGGCATCGGCAGGTTTTGTTGGCGGCGAAATAAAAGATGCAAAGAAAAATTTACCCAAGGGCATTAGTATTGGCATATTCGTCATTATTGCTTTATATCTTTTAGTGAACACAACTTATCTTTCTTTGTTGTCTATTCCACAACTGGAAGCAATTAATAGCGCCGGAAATAAAATTGCAGCTATTGAAGCAGTAAGAAGTTTTTGGGGAAACAACGGTGTACTGTTTATATCATTATTAATTCTTGTTACAACATTAGGTTGCTGTAATGCAACGATATTAGCAAGTTGCCGCCCGTATTTTGCAATGGCAAAAGAAGGTTTGTTTTTTAAAAACGCAGCAAAGCTTAACGATAAACAAGCACCTGCAAATTCTTTGTTGTATCAATGCGTGTGGGCTTGCGTACTTGTGTTATCAGGTACATTCGATCAGTTAACAGACATGATAATTTTCGCTGTATTTATTTATTATGGCGCAACAACATTAGGTGTATTTATTCTTCGTAAAAAAATGCCTGATGCACCAAGACCATATAAAGTTTGGGGTTATCCTGTTGTGCCTGCAATTGTTGTTGCTTTTTGTTTGATACTTATTGTAAACACTGTATTTACCCGTTCGCATGAAGCTGCAATTGGAGCGGCGCTTATGGCAACAGGCATTCCGATGTACTGGTGGTTTACAAGAAAGAAAAATGTCGTGAATTGATTTTACAGTTCACCGTTATTGTTCAATTTTCAAATCTTCATTTTTAATAAACAGGAAACTCATGAACGCACTTATGAAAGCAGGCACGGCACAAATTTCATGATTTTACTGTAAGCATTGATGAATGCTTCCCTATATGTTGTTGTAATTGTTGTTTTATCTGCATCATTCATCTGTGCAGGCGGTTTTGCATTGCCCAGGTTGTTTACCTGTTGCATTACAGATCTTTTTTCATCATCATTGATATGAAGGTTATTAATTCGCTCACTTAAAAATCCTGAGAAAAAAGAATAGCCAACGCACCTAAAAT
>Ga0206903_10089_pt1 | contig 29583 bp, 25 predicted proteins | sample Alteio_BWOrgHeat_45_FD_152959 | JGI IMG/M metagenome (GOLD analysis project Ga0206903, IMG submission 152959) | Enriched cells from forest soil in Barre Woods Harvard Forest LTER site, Petersham, Massachusetts, United States -... | ecosystem: Environmental > Terrestrial > Soil > Temperate forest >... | reverse complement strand
ACAACACAAATACGCGTTCGCTATGCAGAAACAGATCAGATGAATGTTGTGTATTATGGTAACTATGCACAATATTTTGAGATCGGTCGCGTAGAAAGCATACGTGCATTGGGTTTTACATACAAGCAAATGGAAAATGAAGGCGTAATTATGCCCGTGGTTGAATTGCATACACGTTTTCTTCGTCCGGCAACCTATGATGAATTGCTTACTATACAAACGCAGATACGCGCATTGCCAACATCTTACCACATAGAATTTTTCCAGGATGTTTTTAATGAGGAAAACAAAATTCTTGCTGCAGGACGAGTAGTGCTTTATTTCCTTCAGAAAGAAACATGGAAGCGCGTGAATATTCCGCAGGATTTGCAAAATGCGTTGACGAAATATTTCTGAGTTATATAAACGAGTGAAATTTTAATCACTTCAACGCATCCAGCACTTTAAAAATTTTTGGAGTTATGTTGCCTTTGTCTGCATCATAATTATTAACCATCATTCCAAGCACATATTTTTTGCCATTGGCTGCAGTGTGATAGCCGGCGAAACACCTGACACTATTTATAGTTCCGCTTTTTAATTTCATATTATTATACACAGGCAATGCGTTGTAAAAACTTTGAAACCAGTTTTGTTTTTGTGCATATAACAATGCATTTACCAATGCATAAGTGGTTACACGATTTTGCGGAGAAAGCCCGCTGCCGTCTGAGACGTTTATCGATGATGAATCAACGCCATTCTGTTGCCAGAATTTTTTTACTTCATTAACGCCGACATCAGTTGAACCCAATCCATTTTTTTGATAAGCGATTGTTTTTAGTAAACATTCACCATAAAGATTGATGCTTTTTTGAAGGAACCAATACACAATGCTGTCAAGTGTTGGAGAAGTATAAGTCGCAATATTTTGTTGAGCCGAAGGAATTTTTATGTGTTGTCTTTCAAGCGAAGCGCCTGTAATAAAAGTTGCTGATAAGTCGATCATATTTTTTTTGAATGAGGAATCAAGCTCTGCTTTAAATTGATCAACAGCGTATGCAACAGCACCTGAAACAGTAAAATCTTTTACGCCTTTTGGGATAGTTCCTTCAGCAAATGCTGTCGTGGAATAAGGCGGTAAATAAAGAATTGTATTGTCTCCCGAATTTTCTTCAGCCGTTATTATAAAATTGCTGTAATCATTAACAGCTAAAGTTGGATTTGTTTTTATAATGGTTGATGTATCGCCAATATTTTTTCCAGGCTTTATTATCAAATCATACTGATTCTCTCGCCAATTTATTGCCCAACTTCCACTGCCATAATAATTGCCCATGTCTTCCCAGATATAGCCGCCGGGAGTTGGCTGATAACTGAATGCCCCATCATCCAAAATAATATTGCCGTTTATTTTTTCAATACCTGCATTTTTAATTGATATAATGATAAAATTTAAAACAGAATCAGGTTGTGTTTTACTATATCGCCAGCTACCGAATGTTGGATCGCCATAGCCTTTTATAATTAAATCTCCGTTTAAAATTTTATTACTGATATTTCCATTGTAACCAATTTCTGTTTTGTAACTGAAATCTTTTCCTAATAAACTTAATGCTGCTATTGAAGTAAAAATTTTTTGTGTGCTTGCCGGCGCCAGTCCATATTGTTCATTCAATGCAAAAATTTTATTGCCGTTTTCATCCGTAACGTACAAGCTTACTATTGCGTGCTTAAGCTGATCATCTTTCAAAAAAATATTGATTGCATTACTTATTTTTTGTGAAATGGTTTGTGCAGAAGGATTGAAACAACAAGCTATAAAAATCAGCAAAAAAAAGTTGCGCATTCTTTTCTATTTAAGACTATAGAACGCGCCAAATGTAAAGCTAAAAAACTCAACACTTGAAGTAGTCAGCCTCGTATCAAGAGGCGATGTGTAATAAGAAAGTGGACTGAATTGAAAAAACAACCCGATTTTTTTGTAAACAGAGAAAGAGCTTTCAATGTAAGGTTCCGCGGTGAACACAAAAGCTGACGCATTGCGTGTATACATTTCTTTTGCGATCTCAATATCGCTCTGCTGAGGAATTTTATACACCGAATCAAAAATGATTTGGACTGTTCTGCGAGTTAAAAAATCAGATCGTAACATTAAGCCGGCTGCTAATTGAAAATTGTGGCGCGGCCTTGTAAGTGTATAAGAACATGAAAGCGGCACCTGGAAATAATTATTCGTAAAACGTACATAACTGAGGTTGAAAGTATCTCCGCGATATGGTGAATCAAAAAGAAAGAGACTCAATAAAGCATCTCCCAGCGCGTATTTGGTTATACTATAATGCCGCTGACTAAAACCAATTCCAGTTTTTATTTCGAAGCGCTGATTTTTTAATGGGGCTGCAAACTGTACACCATAAGAAACGACATCACCAATTCGGCTATCATTATTACGATTGGGTGGAATTAAGGCATTATTGCTTAGTTGTTCAGAAAATAATCCCGGCGCCACATATGCTTCTATTCTTGGCCTGGTGTATTGTGCATTTGCATATATAAAAAATGAAAGAAAAATGGTAAGTAAAATTAGTTTCATAATTTAAAGACAGTTGCATTATAAATTTGCTGCTTTATTTTTTATAATGGAAAACATTAGAACATCTATCGTAACGATTGGAGACGAGTTATTGATCGGACAAGTAATTGATACTAACAGTGCGTGGATGGCGCAGGAGCTAAATAAAATTGGTGTATGGGTGCACAGGAGAGTAGCGGTTGGAGATGTTTGGGATGAGATATGGCAGGCATTGGATGAAGAAAGTGCAATGTCAGATGTGATATTGATCACCGGTGGATTAGGGCCAACATCAGACGATATTACTAAACCCTTGCTGTGTAAATATTTTGCTGGAGCAATGGTAATGCATGAAGAAACTTTGGCACATGTTAGTTATTTATTTGAGCACGTTTTTAAAAGACCGATGCCTTTGCTTGATGTAAACAGGAAACAGGCTGAGGTGCCTGATGTAGCTACTGTTTTAAAAAATTATGTTGGCACTGCACCGGGAATGTTATTTGAAAAGAATGGAAAGATATTCATAAGTATGCCGGGCGTTCCGCATGAGATGAAAGGCATTATGGAGAAACATGTATTGCCTTTATTGAAACAACGATTTGCGCTGCCTTATATTGGTCACAGAACATTGCTTACTGTTGGTATTGGTGAAAGTTTTTTGGCAGAACGTATAAAGTATTTTGAAAACAGTTTGCCTCAAGATATTAAGCTTGCTTATCTGCCGAATTACGGAATGGTGCGTTTGCGTTTAACAGCGCAAGGTGAAAAGGAAGCGACAGAAAAAAAGTTGGATGAAACTTTTGCTATTTTAAAAAATGAAGTAAAAGATGTGCTTGCTGTTGATGAAGATATTTCGTTTGAAATTTTATTAGGTAAGTTATTGAAACAAAAAAATAAAACGGTCGCTACCGCTGAAAGTTGCACCGGCGGATATATTGCGCATTTGATAACATCTATAGCTGGTTCTTCGGATTATTTTAAAGGGAGCGTTGTTAGCTATGCCAACAGCATAAAAGAAAATGTTTTGCATGTAAGTAATGAAACGCTTGCAAGTGTTGGTGCTGTTAGCGAAGAAACTGTAAAAGAAATGGTGAAAGGTGTTTTGAATGTAATACAAACAGATTATGCAGTAGCAGTATCAGGCATTATGGGTCCGGATGGAGGCTCTGAAGAAAAACCTGTGGGCACTGTGTGGATGGCAGCTGGCAATGCACAAAAAACAGAAACTAAGAAAATGCATTTCAGGTTTAGCAGAAAAAGAAATATTGAATTAACAGCTATAAATGCTTTGTATTTGCTGTGTATGTTCATAAAAAATGATAGTTAATCTGTTTTATTACCTTTGGCGCGAGCGATTGTGGCTTATAAAAGTTTGAACAATGATTACTAAGGTTAATTTGCTGAGCGGCTGCCGGATAGTAGCGGAAAGCCCGCAGTGACAAAGAAACGAGGACTTGTAGCGAATAGCCGGAACAAAGCTGAGGTTGTTAAAAAAGCTGAGAGCCCCAATAAATAAAAAAAATAATTATGGCAATAGTTGATCTGGTAATGCCGAAGCTTGGCGAAAGTATAATGGAAGCAACCATTTTAAAATGGCATAAAAATCCCGGCGATTTTGTGCAACAGGATGAAACTGTGTTGGACATTGCGACAGATAAAGTTGACAGCGAAGTGCCAAGTATAGTGGCTGGAAGAGTTGCTGAAATTTTGTTTAAAGAAAATGATGTAGTGCCCATTGGAAGCATTATTGCGAAAATTGAAACCAATGTTCATGCGTCAAACGGAAGCAACGGAACTTTTGTTCCTGCACCTGTTGGTGATATGCATGAAGAAGCAGAGGAAATAGATGAACAGGGAATACCATATATACCGGTGCATCATCATGTTCAGTCAACGAATGGAACAGCTAAAATAAATCGATTTTATTCTCCGTTGGTGATGAACATTGCAAATAGTGAAGGCATAAGTATGAGTGAACTGGAGGCTATTGCGGGTACTGGTAATGAAGGAAGAGTTACGAAAAAAGATATTTTGCATTATGTAGCAAACAGGCATACGATGCCGCAAGTAAGCGGTGTAAAGAATGAGCCGTCAAAAGTGAATGTTAAGCAAACACCGGCATCTTCAGTTACAGTGCGACAAGCGCCTGTTGAAGAAATTTATGCCGAGGAATTACCTAAAGAATATGAAGGCAACGTTGAAATAATTGAAATGGATCGTATGCGCAAGCTGATTGCAAAGCATATGGTAAACAGCAAGCAAACCAGTGCGCATGTAACAAGTTTTGCAGAAGCCGATGTAACCAATATGGTTCTGTGGCGCGAGAAAATCAAAAAAGATTTTGAAAAGCAGAATAATACAAAGATCACTTTTACGCCAATTTTTATTGATTGTCTTGTGAGAGTGATGAAACGTTTTCCGATGATAAACAGCTCTGTTGATGGTGACCGAATTATTGTTAAAAAAGATCTGAATATAGGAATGGCAACTGCGCTTCCATCGGGTAATCTTATCGTTCCTGTTATAAAAAATGCCGATGAATTAAATCTTGTTGGCTTAAGTAAAAAAGTGAACAGTCTTGCCGATGCTGCGCGCAACAACAAATTAAAACCTGATGATACTTTAGACGGAACTTTTACGCTTACCAATGTAGGAACGTTTGGCAGTTTGATGGGAACACCAATAATTAATCAGCCACAGGTAGCAATTCTTGCTGTTGGCGCTATTAAAAAAAGACCTGTTGTAATAGAAACAGTGCAAGGTGATACCATTGGTATAAGGCATATGATGTATTTATCGTTGAGTTATGATCACAGGATCATAGACGGTAGTTTGGGCGCTTCGTTTTTAACGGCAGTTGCCAAAGAGTTTGAACAATGGGATTCGAATAGGAGTTGGTGATTATACTATAAAGATTAAAAACCGGCATAAGGCCGGTTTTTTTATTTTGAGGTTTATATTGTTAATTTGCTTTTTTTGAATTGCAATCAGAACTTTTTTCATGAGATCCCGACCTTATTTACCAACCCTTTTATTTGTTTTACTTCCTGTATTGGTATTTAGCCAGGTGAATTTAAATAATGGGTTAGTGGCCTATTATCCTTTCAATGGCAATGCAAACGATGCAAGTGGCAATGGCAATAATCCCATTTTTAATAATGCCACGCTAACAAGCGATTTTTATGGCAATGTAAACAGTGCTTATCACTTTAATGGAACAGATAATTATATGCAGATTCCAAATAGCAGCACTTTAAATTTTAGCGATAATAAAATGTCTTTGTGTGCCTGGGTACGGCCAACTGGATTTTACGAAGGTCTTTGCTACAACAATATACTGATCTCAAAGGAAACTGCAAATTACATACCAGGGAATTATTCTTTACGATTTGCAGATGCAATTACCGGGTGCTCATCAAATCCCTCTACGACGCATGAAGTTTTCTATGGACCGGATGGTGGTTTAGGTGATCAAAATGCTATTGAACTAAATAAATGGTACAATGTCGTTTTTACAAGTGACGGAATCCGGGCTAAGCTTTATGTGAATTGTCAATTGGTTGTAGATGAACCTGTATCACAAAGTGGTTATACCAATCCATATGATTTATTTCTAGGCCATCTTAATGATGGAACATATCCTTATTGGCTTAATGGCGATTTAGATGAAGTTAGAATTTATAATCGGGCATTAAATGAAGATGAAGTACATGCTTATTCAGTAACTTGTACTACAAATGCAGATGTTGTTGCAGGTTTTACAGGTCCCGATACGGCTTGTGCAAATACATCCGTTCAATTTAATAATACGTCAACCGGCGCATCAAATTATTATTGGAGTTTTTGTGCAGCAGGATTTAATACAACACCTGTTGCAGATAATCTTGGTAATCCCGGCAACTTTTTAAGTACGCCGGTTTTTATGGATTATGCTTTAGATGATAATGGCAACTACTACGGATTTGTATCTAATTATGTTACTGGTCATATTATAAGATTGGATTATGGTCCTTCATTATGCGTTTCATACTACAACTTTAAACAGTATGATTATAATTGTTTGCCCATTCTATTCCTTTTATAATCTCTGAAAGCTTTAAGCAAATATTGAAATGTTTTGTAGCGATTGGGATGGTAAAGTAGTTTGTTTTTGACACGGTTAATCAAATCTTTTCTATGTATTTGTAATTGTTCACTAAATAGATTTTTATATTTTTTATTCAAATACAAAAAATTTCTACTCATGTAGTATAAGCGGATAACAGAATGTATTGAGCGTTTTGAGGATTTTAAATTTTTGAATGAACGTTGTTCGCTTAACTCACCAATTTCATGATGCATAAAAATATTTGGAAACTCAATTATTTCATAACCTTGTTGAATTGATCTAAAGCAGTATTCAGTATCAACAAAATCAATAAACAAATTTTCATTAAACTCGCCAATGGTTTTGAAACAGGAAAGATTGATTACACTTCCGCTTGTTATGAATGATTTTGCTTTTTTAAAATCGCAATTTTCCTTTTGTGTTTGATATTGATAATTTATTCCAAACATTGCAACCCTTTCATACTTATCAAAATTCTCTATGCATTGAAAATATCTTGCAATTGAAGATTCGTCGAAATAAGAATCCTGGTCCATCGTAAGAAGGTAATCAAAACCATCTTTTATTGATAAATTACAAGCTTCATTCAAACATTTTGCGACACCTTCATTCTTGCCATTGTGAATAAAAATTATTTCAGATTGATAAACTGATAAAAAGCGATAATTATAATCTTTCGTTTCAGTATTATCCATAACGTAAATCTTATCTACGTAATTTATATATGACGAGATATTCTGTTCAACAGATTGTTCAGGATTATAAAGCACAACACATGCTGCAATTTTGCCTGGCATTATTTAAAGAATATAAAAATGTTTTCGTGATGAAAGTATGCATCATAATCGAATTTATTCAATGCTTCGAACACGGTTTTAGTACAATCTTTTTTATATCGGTCATGTAATTCTATAATTAAAAGCTTAACCTTTTTCAGCCATGATAAATCATTTGCAGAAAACACTTCTTTTTCCGCCCCTTCAATATCAAGTTTTATAATATCAACATCGTTCCAATTTTGTAAATCCAATAAGGTTTGAATCGTCATCCCATTTATCATTTCAGCATTCTGCAGATTATTTTCAAACATATATTCGGCAGCTCCGCCGTCAGGATTTGCTATAGACAATTGTTCATTTTTATTCCAGATCCCAGCTTGAACACAGCTAATATTTTTATATGGTTCTGTATTTTTTTTCAAAAGTGAAAAATTATTTTTTTCCGGTTCAATTGAGAGAATTTGAGCCTTTGGAAAATTTATGGAAAAATATACCGAAGCACAGCCTATATTAGCACCTCCATCAATTATTGTAACTGCTTTAGGAAAATCAACTCCATATAAATCGTATTGTTTTTCATAAAATACCTGATAAAATATGGCTCTATCAGATATATTGTCCCGTAATGCAAAAGGCTTTTTAAGAAAAGATGCTTCCGCATAAAACATCGAATTTTTTTTTGATTGTGTTGATCTGAATAACTTCATTCCATCTTTAATTTCATACAAACGAATCCAGTTAATAAATTCAACTACACGTAATCCAAAATTTCTTAATCCGATTTTTTCATATTTACCCATGAATAATTATTGAGTGTAAAAAATTATGCTGTTATTTTACCCATGATTTAATTATTGTGCTTAGTTTTTTTCTTTGCCCAAAATCGACAACATGATTTTTGTTTTGTTGCGTGCCTTTATATAAAACCTCGGGTGGTTGCATTTTTCTTTTTTCTATTACCAATATACTGTCGTAAAAATGTAATCCATATATGCTTTCTGTTAACCAGTTGAGCATTTTTTTCTTACTCTTTTTCTCAATATGCCAGGCGTGAATGTTATCAACCAATTGTTTAGCAAATTCAATAAATGTGTTTCGTTTTTTTAGCCCTCCGCCGTATTCATACCAGTAAGAAGTATGCAAATCTTCACATACATATAACCCGTTTTCTTTTACATGATTAAATAAGTGTTTAAAAGTTACGGTTTGCTGTTTCATTGTATGACCACCGTCATCGATCAGAATATCAATTATAGGAATTTGTGATTTAAGATTTATCAGAAAATCTTCATCCTCCTGCGAGCCAATTATTATTTTAGTATTTCCTTCTTCGAATTTTTTACATTCAGGATTAACATCTACGCCAATTAGTAAGGCTCTTTCACCAAAATATTTTCGCCACATTTGAAGTGAGCCTCCGTCAGCAATACCTATTTCAAGAAAAGTAATTTCTTTATCTCTTAAAGAAGAAAAATGTTTATCATAAATTTCAATATAATGATTCCATTTATGTAAAAGCCTGTCGTTATGAGCTTCAAATATTTCTCTTAAAGATTTCATATAAATATATTGGGTCAAAGATAATGGCATTGAATTTATTAATGAATTGGTAGTTGTTTACATAGTTTAAATTCAATCCTTTTACTTTGCAGCAAAACCAAATATGAAGGTTGTAATTTTTGCAGGCGGATTAGGCACGCGGCTCGCGGAAGAAACAGATGTTCGACCTAAGCCGATGGTTGAAATTGGTGGAAGACCTATTCTCTGGCACATCATGAAAATTTACAGCAGTTTTGGATATAATGAATTTGTTGTTTGCCTGGGTTACAGAGGCTTTTTTATCAAGGAATATTTTATACATTATTATTTGCATAATTCAGATATAACGATTGAACTGAAGAGTAATAAAATGGATGTACATTTTACCAATGCTGAATCGTTTACTGTAACCCTGGTTGATACCGGGTTGAATACAAAAACTGCAGGCCGTTTAAAGAAAGTACAACGTTATGTTGGTAATGAAGATTTCATGTTAACTTATGGCGATGGTGTTGCAGATATAAATATTGTCGAGCTTTTACAGTTCCATCAGAGCCACAATAAAATTGCAACTGTAACTGCGGTACAACCTGAAGGAAGATTCGGTAGTATGGAAATTGAAGATGATGGTGTAGTCGATCATTTTAAAGAAAAACCAAAAGGGGATAACAAATGGATCAACGGCGGTTTTTTTGTTCTAAAACCTGAGGTATTTAACTATTTAAATGATACAAATATTGATGATGTAATGTGGGAAGATGCACCCATGCAAAATCTTGCAAATGATAAGCAATTGGGTGCTTATAAACATACTGGTTTTTGGAAACCAATGGACGCTTTGCGCGATAAAATTGAATTGGAAAATCTCTGGCAATCAGGAAATGCAAAATGGAAAACCTGGTAATGCAGCTTGCTCAATACTATCATAATAAAAAAATTTTTGTAACCGGCCACACAGGTTTTAAAGGTTCATGGTTATGTGCTTTGCTGTATAATTTAAATGCAGAAATAAAAGGGTATGCTCTTGAACCTGAATACGTAGATGGTTTGTATGAAACATTACAACCGTCTATCAACATGCAAAGTGCGATTGCCGATATAAGACATAAACAACGTTTGCAAAAAGAGATTTTAGATTTTCAACCTGATTATATTTTTCATTTGGCAGCACAGCCGTTGGTGCGTCGTTCCTATGAAATTCCAGCGGAAACTTTTGATGTAAATGTTACCGGAACTGCAAATGTTTTGGAAGCAATTATCAATCTTAAAAAGAAATGTACTGTTATTGCTATAACAACTGATAAAGTTTACGAGAACAAAGAGAACAATTCAATTTTATATAAAGAAGACGATGCGCTTGGTGGCTATGATCCTTATTCAGCAAGTAAAGCCTGCGCTGAATTGGTGATCAGTTCTTTCAGAAATTCTTTTTTCAACATAAAAAATTTTGATCATCATCAAAAAGCAATAGCAAGTGCTCGTGCAGGTAATGTAATTGGAGGTGGTGATTGGAATAAAGATCGCATCATTCCTGATATTATTCGTTCGCTAAAAAATAATCAAACTATTGAAGTGCGTAATCCGGACGCAGTTCGTCCATGGCAACATGTATTGGAGCCATTGGTTGGATATTTATTAATGGGCGGAATGTTGAATAATGAACCGCAAAAATTTTCAAAGGCTTATAATTTTGGTCCTTTGCCAAGTGATCATTTAACCGTTAAAGAATTGGTTGAAATTGCTGTTAAAACCTGGGGCAAAGGCGAATGGAAAGATATGTTTGATGTAGCTGCATTACATGAAGCAGGCTTATTAAAATTGAGTATTGAAAAAGCACAAAAGGAATTGAACTGGCAGCCTAAATTAAATGCAAAACAGGCAATTGAGTGGACAGTAAACTGGTATAAGCAACCTGCTGAAAAGCTTGCTGCATGTACGTTTCAACAGATAAACGATTATTTTAAGCTATGATCTTTACTGAAACAAAATTGCAAGGCAGTTATACAATAGAACTTGAACCTTTCACCGATGAACGTGGTTGGTTTGCAAGGTATTTTTGCATGGATGAATTTTCACAGGTTGGCCACACGAAAGAATGGTTGCAAATGAATCATTCATGTACTTATAAAGAAGGTTCGTTGCGTGGAATGCATTATCAATTGCCGCCATTTGGTGAAATAAAATTAGTGCGTTGTATTGCCGGAAGTGTTTTTGATGTAATCGTTGATGTAAGAAAAGATTCTTCAACTTTTATGCAATGGTTTGGCGCGGAGCTATCAGCAGAAAACAAAAAAATGATGTATATACCGGAGGGCTTTGCGCATGGCTTTCAATGTTTGACTGATAATTGCGTGCTATTGTATCATCACACAGAATATTATGAACCGAATGTTGAAATGGGTATAAAATATGATGATCCAAAAATAAAAATTGAATGGCCTTTGGCTGTTACTGTTATTTCAGAAAGAGATAAATCACATCCTTATCTCAACGAAAATTTTAAAGGAATTTAATATGCAATGCAGGTTTTGCAATACTGAATTAGAGTATGTATTTATAGATCTTATCAATTCTCCTGCGTCTAATTCTTTTCTAACAAAAGAGCAGTTGAATGAACCGGAAGTTTTTTATCCGTTGAAAGTTTATACTTGTTCAAATTGCTTTTTAGTACAAGTTGATGAGTACAAAAAATCTGATGCCATTTTTAATAATGAATATGTTTATTATTCATCTTATTCAACAAGCTGGCTTGCTCATGCAAAGCAATACGTTGATATGATGACTGAACGTTTCAGACTAAATGAACAGTCTAAAGTAATTGAACTTGCATCAAATGATGGTTATCTTTTGCAATATTTCAAAGAAAAAAATATTCCCGTTCTTGGTATTGAACCCACTGCAAATACAGCAGAAGTTGCGCGACAAAAAAATATTGAAACCATTACTGAATTTTTTGGCGCTGATTTGGCTACAAAGCTTGATCTGCAAGGCATTCGCGCTGATTTGCTTTTGGGGAATAATGTACTGGCGCACGTTCCGGACATTATAGATTTTGTTGCAGGAATGAAATTAATACTGAATCCGACAGGTATTATAACAATGGAATTTCCGCATTTAATGCAATTGGTTGAGAATAATCAGTTCGATACAATTTATCACGAACATTTTTCTTATCTATCGTTTTATACTGTAAAAAAAATATTTGAATCACAAGGCCTGGTTTTGTTTGATGTTGATGAAATTCCAACACACGGAGGCTCGCTTAGAATTTATGCAAAGCACAAAGAAAATGATCTCATAAAAATATCAGCTAATGTAGATGTATTGTTGAAGGAAGAAGAAGATAAAGGAATGTTGAATTTATCTTACTACAATAATTTTCAGCAAAAAGTATTAGACATAAAACTTGCATTAATATCATTTCTTATCGAACAAAAAAATGCAGGAAAGAAAGTTGCTGCATATGGAGCAGCAGCAAAAGGAAATACACTTTTAAATTACTGCGGCATCAAAAACGATTTAATAGAGTTTGTAGTTGATGCAAACCCGCATAAGCAAAATAAATATTTGCCGGCAAGCCATATTCCTGTTGTTAACGAAGATCATTTGAAACAGACAAAGCCAAATTATATCATTATTCTTCCATGGAATATAAAAGATGAGATAACAAAACAACTTACTTACATAAAAGACTGGGATGCACAGTTTGTAATTTCAATTCCTGAATTAAGTTTTATGTGATGAAAAAAGTTTTGGTAACTGGAGCAACGGGTTTTATTGGCAATTGTGTTATTATCGAATTGCTGAAACATGAAGTTGAAGTGATTGCAACTTCGTCAAACAAAGAGAAAGCGGAAACACAAATTTGGTTTGATAATGTAAAATATATTCCATTTGATTTTGCTCAATTCGATTCAATCACAAATTATTTTTTATATTTCGAACAACCTGATATTGTCATTCATCTTGCATGGGAAGGCTTGCCGAATTACAAATCATTTTTTCATATTGAAACAAATCTGCCGAGACATAAAGCATTGCTTGAAAATTTAATCCGGTATGGTGTAAAAGATATTACAATTACAGGTACATGCCTCGAATATGGAATGCAGGAAGGTTGCTTAAGTGAAGACATGCAGACATTTCCATCAAATCCTTATGCAATTGCAAAAGATGAATTAAGAAAATACCTCGAACAGTTACAACAACAATTTTCTTTTTCTTTCAAATGGGTGCGTTTGTTTTATATGTATGGAGAAGGGCAAAATCCGAACTCTTTACTATCGCAATTAGATAGAGCTTTGCAAAACGGCGATGCTGTTTTTAATATGAGCGGAGGGGAACAAACAAGAGACTATCTTCCTGTTTCAACAGTTGCAGAAAATATTGCAAAGATTGCATTACAAAAAAATGTTGAAGACATAATTAATTGTTGCAGTGGCATCCCTGTATCGGTTAAAGAATTTGTTGAGCAGCATTTGAAAACGGTAGGCAAAGCAATAGAACTAAACATGGGTTATTATCCTTACACGGATTATGAACCAATGCATTTTTGGGGAAGTACTCAAAAATTGAACAAAGCTTTAGCAGAAAATTAATTCATCTTTGCCCTGATGAAATTTAGTATTATTTTGCCTGTAAAAAACGGTGGTAATTATATAAAAGAATGTGTACGATCCATTCTTTCCCAAACATATCCCGATTTCAATTTACATATTTTAGAAAACTGCAGTACGGATGGAACTGCTGAATGGTTACAAACTTTAACCGATGAACGTATTGTTGTTATTCCTTCAGAAACGTCTTTAAGCATTGAAGAAAATTGGGCGAGAATTTTGTATATACAAAAGAATGAATTCATAACGATTATTGGTCATGATGATTTGTTGGATGCAAATTATCTACAGGTAATGGATGATTTGATTGAACAATATCCTGATGCGAGTTTATATCAAACACATTTTAGATTTATAGATGCAAAAGGAAATAAAATCAGGTCTTGTCAAAGAATGGAAATAAAACAAAATGCTTCAAAATTTTTATCTTCTTTCTTACAAAGGAAAATAGATGTAAATGGAACTGGTTTTATGATGAGGTCTAAAGACTATAACATACTTGGTGGAATTTCTTTTTATCCAAATTTATTGTTTGCTGATTTTGAGTTATGGATTAAAGCCACAGAATTATCTTACAAAGTAACTTCTTCTGAAGAATGTTTCTCATTCAGGTTGCATCAAAGTACTACAACAATTTCTGCTGATATAAAGATGCAGCGAGGTTTTGAACAATTTATTTATTTTCTTGCAGCCTTGAGGAAAAGCAATGAAGAATATGAATCTGCAATAAAAAATGATGCTATAGGTTTTATACAATTTTGGTGTAAAGGCCTTGCACATCGTTTACTGCGTACACCAAAATCAAAGAGAGATAATTTGTCAGTATTTCTTTTTTTAAATAAATGTAAAGCATATGCTGACATGTTTGATCACGAAAATAAGTTTGATCCTATGAGTATTAAAAGCATTAACCTTGCCAGGCAAATTGACCGTTTTGCTATCAGCCGTAATTTATTTTTGTTATTTAAAAAGATATATTCAAAACCAATTCTTGAGTAATTGCCAAGACTTTCTATTATAATAGTTAACTACAATGCAAAAAATTTTATTATCGATTGCATAAATAGTGCAATGCAATTTTCTTCATACAAAACATTTGAGTGGATAATTGTTGATAACAACTCAATAGATAATAGTAAAGAACTATTGACACACAAATTTCCATTTATAAAATGGGTTGATATGAATTATAATGCAGGCTTTGCAAGAGCTAATAATGCTGGCATTCAAGCAGCAGAAGGAGATGTGTTTTTATTATTAAATCCTGATACAATTATAATCAATGATTGTATAAAAAATTGTGTTGATGTTTTTGGTAATGATGATAAAGCTATTGGTTGTTCAGTTCAATTAATGAATGTTGATAGCGCACCACAAATAACCGGTAACTATTTTATGAAAGGCGGATTAAATCAGTTATTGCCGTTACCATATTTGGGGAAATTTTTTAGAAATATTGCTTTTGTTTTTAATTCAAAAAAGACAAATGTGCTTTCTGCTTCTGCACGACAAATGGTTGATTGGATTAATGGTGCTTTTTTAATGGTAAAAAGATCTGTTATTGAAAAAGCAGGTTTGTTGGATGAAGATTTTTTTCTGTATGCGGAAGAAGCTGAATGGTGCTGGCGTTTAGGAAAATTTGGTGAACTTGTTGTATATGGTGATCTTAATATTATTCATTTACAGGGAGAAGTTATAAATGCCGAAGCCAAAACATCTGATAAAGGATATTTCGATTTATATTCAAAAAAAGGATTGCAATTAATGGTTTCTAATTTATTGCGAATAAGAAAGCAATATGGAATCGGTTGGTATCTGTTCAACCTTATAATTTATATTGCAGAAATACCTGTTTTTTTTGTTTTTAATTTTTTAGATAATATTCTTCATTTGAAAAACCCTTTTGAAAACTGGCAGCTTATTAAAAATTTCAGCAAAAATGTGTTTACTCTTATCACATTGACTCCGTTGATGTTCAAAAACAAAAACTTTTTTTTCAAAATGATGTGATGTCATATAAAAGAATAAGTTTAGTTTTAATTCAATTTTTGAACAACACATTTTAATTTTAAACCAAACATCATGAACACGAAAAACTCAATTAAAATCTTTTTACATTTATCGGTTGCATTTGCTGGTATTCTTAATTTCTCTTCATGCAAAAAAGATAGTTCAAGCGTTGTAACCGCTTCTGCAAATGAAATGAATGCAACTGCAACATATATGAACTCTAATTTAGTAGCATGGTACAACTTTAATGGCGATACTAAGGATCATAGTCGCTATCACAACGATATTATATTTAATAATGCCACGCCTGTAGCCGGTAGAAATGACGAAAGCAACAATGCATATTATTTCGATGGATCCAGCAGTTATATGCGAGTTGCAAACAGTCCATCTTTAAATCCTAAACAAGGCATTACTCTTGTGGCTGTTGTAAAACCTATGGGTTTTTATCACGGTGAATGCCATTATAACAGGATTATGCAAAAAAGTTTTGATGATTTTACTAATGGCCGTATGGAACTGGGCTTTAGCGATCAGCCTTATTATAATTACGAGGGCTGCGATGCAGAAGTTAGCGAAGATCACGAAACATTTTATGGTTCATATGGAGACGGATCAAATGCAACCGGCGCCACGGCTTCAAATTATTATATTAAACTTAATAGCTGGTATACATTGATATATACATTCGACGGCACAGTTTCTAACCTTTATATTAATGGTGTTCTTGCAAGTACAGCAAAGGTATCCACTACTTATACTCCAAACAGCGACGATTTATTGATTGGCAAGACACTTAACCCAAGCTTTCCATATTGGTTTAATGGAGTTATTGATGGCATAAGAATTTATAATAAAGCACTTTCATTGCAGGAAGCGCAAAACTTATATGATTATTTGCAAGTAAACACTGCGCAATAAATTCGTGGGAAACGGCACAAATGATTTGATCATTTTAAATTTAAAAACCATCTTCATGATGGTTTTTTATTTGAGACTCTTTGTTAAATAATAGAGTATATGTTTTATTTGCATGCCGAATAAAACTCTTAATTGCTTTTTTATTTAGATGTGAAGCTTTAGGTTCATAAATGCGATATTTTAGGAACGATGTGATGAAACTAACTAAAATTATATTGGCTCTCTTAATAACGGTAAGCGTAAGATGTATTGGTCAAGAATACAATTACTACCATTATGATGTTAAAGATGGATTGAGTGGAAGCAACATCTATACAATTGTGCAGGACAAAGATGGTTTTTTATGGGTTGGGGCAGAGACGGGTTTAAGCAGATTTGACGGAACCTCTTTTAAAAATTATGGAAGTAATGAAGGGCTGAATGATAATGAAATAATAGACCTTTTTGTGGATTCTAAAAATCGTGTTTGGATCTTTCCATTTAAGAATGCCATTTATTATTATTACCAAGGCAAAATATTCAATACAACTAACGATAGTTTAATCAGGAGTATTCATTTAAGTAATGAAATCTTTAATGCATGTGAAGATAAGAACGGTAATATTTTTTTTTTAGAGCAAAATAAATTGCATGTAGTTTCATCCGACAATAAAGTAACGGAAATTAATAACATTGGCGGACGCACTTTTTATAACATTGGTTGTGGGGTAACTTCAGACGGTAATTGCAATTTTTATTTAGCTCTGGAATCTAATTATTCCGGCGATTATCGGGTCCGTATTTATGAATACGACAATTTAAAACTCACAAATAAAAAAGTTTTTATTGATTCCGATTATTCGAGAAATGCAATTGAAGTAAATCCACATTATCGGGTATTTAAGAACGGCCCTGTTTTTAAAATTTATGATCGGAAAACCCATAGTAGCTTTACCATAAAAGTTCCGGAACATTTTCATACATTATCTTATGTAAACGATACTTGTTTCGCATTATCTACTAATAATAAAACATTTTTATATGGTGTTAAGCAAAAAAGAATTATTGATAGTTTCCTTAGCAATATAATAATCAACAAATGTTTCCTCGATAAAGAAAATAATTTATGGTTTGGAACAATGTCACAAGGTTTATATCGTCTGTCCTCAACAAATTTCAAAATCTATAGGCTTGAGAATAATGGAAACTATATGCCAGCTTATGCGATTAACTCTTTTAATGGTTTTTTTTATATTGGAAGTAATAAAAAATTTCTGTGGAGACTTAATTTAAAGAATAATGATCTGGTTTCATTGTTTTTAAAAACTAACTATGCTATAAATCAAATTTCAAATATTCAAATTGCAGACAAACGAGACTTATTCTTTGGTTGTAATGCGGGCATATTTAAGTTTGAAAATTATAAAGCATCAATATGCCTACATTCTGTTTCAGTTAAAAATCTTCTTATCTCAAATGATACCATTCTAGCCGCAACAGATAGAGCAGTTTTTCAATTTCCATTCAACTTTAATGCACTTGATACAATATGGAAAGCAAGAGCCACCTGTGTTTACAGGGTTAACAATGAATATTATATTGGTACACTCAATGGTCTTTATGCAGTTAAAAAAAAAACCGGGCGATCTACTGTAAATGAAACAGATAGTTTGCAGCTGGTGAAAGATAAAATCATTGATATCAATCAATCTTCTGATGGCGATATATGGGTTGCAACCGAAAGTAGCGGTCTTATTTGCCTGCGCAATGATAAAATAGTTTATCAACTTACAACTAAAAATGGTTTGCTGACTAATTTATGCAGGTGTCTTTATATAGAAGATAATGTTATTTGGATAGGTACAAATAAAGGTATTAGTAAACTGGATATTTCTCATACACCATTTTCGGTTACTAATTTTACAGAAGCAGATGGGTTGGATTGCGAGATAATTAATTGCATTTATGCTAAAGGCGATTCTGTTTATGCGGGAACGCCTTTTGGTATTAGTTTTTTCAGGGATCAACAAATTGAAAACAAGTCTGTTTGCGATCTGAAATTATTAGATATAACATCAGAAGACAGCGATTGGTATGACAAGCAAAACAACATACATCTTTCCAGCAATGATGATCTTTTGCACTTTGAATATGCAGGAATTTCTTTCCGCTCAGAAGGCGACATAACTTACCATTATCAATTAAAAGGATTAGATACTTCCTGGCAGACAACCAATCTGAATGTTGTTAATTATCAGGCTTTACCAAGCGGTGGTTATCAGTTCAATATTTATGCAGTTAATAAGTATGGTATTAAAAGCAATACTATTTCTATTAATTTTTACAAAGCAAAAACATTTTGGGAGTTAATAATAGTGCGCATTGCAATATTACTTTTGATTGTAGCAATTATATGGTTTATCATAAAAGCAAGAATAGCTACAATAAAAACAAAAGCAGAGGAACGCATCCTGCGTGAGAGAAAAATAAATGAAATTGAACAGATAGCTTTACGTTCTCAGATGAACCCGCATTTTATCTTTAACAGTATTAATTCAATACAACAATATGTTTTTGCAGGTGATGTAACAGAAGCAAACCGGTTTATTACTAACTTTTCATCATTGGTTCGTCAAACATTGTATATCTCAGGCAAAAAGTCTATCACGCTTACAGAAGAAATAACATATATCAAAGCTTATTTAAACCTGGAGAAGATAAAGTATGAAAACGTTTTTGATTTCACTGTAATTGTCGAAAAAGATGTTGACGCTAATATTCCAGTTCCGCCATTGCTTTTGCAGCCTTTTATCGAAAACAGCATCAGGCATGGTGTATTGAATTTAGAAAACAGGCAAGGAAATATTTCGCTTCATTTTTTTATTGAAGAAAGCAATCATTTAGTTTGTATTGTTGAGGATAATGGAATTGGAAGAAAAAGCGCTATGAAACTAAAGAGTCATATTTTAGACCATCAATCCAAAGGGATGGAATTGGTGAACAAAAGAATTAATGGTTTAAATACTATTTATAATACTGATATTTCTGTTATTATTGAAGATATAGAACGGGACGATGTCACAGGAACCCGTGTTAAAATTAAATTGCCGTTGAAATATGACGAGTAAGAAAACAATTAAAGCTGTAATTGTAGAAGACGAGCCTAAAAATGTTACTTTATTACGGAAATTGCTTGACATGTATTGCCCGCAGGTAAACGTTTGTGGGCAGGCAAATTCAATTGAAACGGCAGTTAAAGTAATAAATGATGATGCACCTGATCTTGTATTTCTTGATATAGAAATAAGCGGCGGAAATGCTTTTGAACTGCTTGATATTTTACAGCCGGTTCATTTCCATGTTATTTTTATAACTGCGTATGATAGTTATCTTTTAAAGGCCATAAAATATTCTGCTTTAGATTATCTTTTTAAGCCCGTAAACATTGAGGAATTGATTGCTGCAGTAAATAAATCATCAGAAAAAATACAGGATAGAAATACGTCAGAACGAATTGAACTTCTGCTGAAAAATGTAGTAACTGCCAAATCACCAACAGCCATTGCTTTGGCCACAGAATCCGGTTTTTACCTGATTCCAATTGAAAATATAATGCGCTGCGAAGCCAGTGGTAATTATACGGTCTTCTTTACAAACGATGGTAAATCGCATAGATCATCAAAAACACTTGGTGAGTATGAAGAATTATTACCTGACAATACTTTTTTCAGAGCGCACTATTCTTACCTTATCAATGTTCGTTTTATCGCAAAATATCACAAAGGCAAGGGCGGTTTTATAGAAATGACTGACAAGACTATAGTTCCCCTTGCTACACGAAGAAAAATAGATTTTCTAAATCTTTTTGGGGCAGGTTCCTGATGCACCTATTGATGAAATAAGCACACCTATTGGTAAAAGTTCGCAGTTAATAAATGCCGCTTTTTTTGTGTTTTGATAATTTCAATATTTGCATACCCTTTTTTCAATTTAAAACCCTGTGATGAAAGTTGTAAGAATAATGGCTTAAGACTTATCACTAAATTCTGAAACTTGATAAAAAAGCCGTAAATGACGGCTTTTTTAATTTACTGTGTTTTTAATACTTTGCATTTTATATTTAAAATGGATGATTACAAGTAACTCTTTTGTTGCCGATCAGTTCTCCCTGTTGGCAAAACTTATGGATATACATGGTGAAAATAGTTTTAAAGCAAAAGCTTATTCGGCGGCGGCTTTTACAATTGATAAATTGCCGCAACAACTTTCTGAAATACCTCCGGAAAAATTTTCTTCCATTAAAGGTATTGGCGATTCAGCGGCAAAAAAAATAATCGAAATATTTGATCGCGGTGAAATAACTGCACTCACAGCGTTGATTCAAAAAACACCGCCGGGAATTACGCAAATGCTAAATATTAAAGGCATTGGCCCTAAAAAAGTTTGTGTAATATGGAAGGAGATGGGTATTGAAAATATTTCTGAACTCTTATATGCTTGCAACGAAAACCGGCTTACCTTATATAAAGGCTTTGGCGAAAAAACACAAGCAGGTATTCAGCAGGCAATTGAATATTTTCTGAATAATATTGGAACCTATTTGTATGCGCAGATAGAAAGTTTTGCACTTGGATTCAACGAAAAACTTAAGAACAATTTTCGCGAATATTCTTTTCTTTTCACAGGCATCTTTCGCCGTCAATTGGAAGAGATCAACAAATTGGAATGGGTTACAAACGTTCCTGCTGCTGTATTGCAGAACTATCTGCTCGAAAATAATTTTGTAACGGAGAACTTAGATACAGAAACATCTGTTTACCATGGAAAAGATGAAAATATTGTTTTGCATTTTTATCATGTTGAACAACATAAACTCTATCATAAATTATTTACAACATCCTGCAGCGAAGATTTTTTAAATGCTTGGAATGAAAAAAAATATTTTCATGATGATAAAACATTTTTTTCTGAAGAAGAAATTTTTGAAAAAGCACAGTTGCAATTTATTCCTGCCTTTTTAAGAGAAAAGTCTTTCATAATATCATTGGCTGAGAATAACGGGATTCCGGATGTTATCCAGGTAAACAACATATCATCAATTATTCACAGTCATTCCAAATGGAGTGATGGAAAAAGTACGATTGAAGAAATGGCAAACGCTGCCATTAAAATGGGTTTGCAATACCTTGTGTTGAGCGATCACTCCAAGTCTGCATTTTATGCGAATGGTTTAACTGAAGAAAGGCTGAAAGCACAGCATGAAGAAATAAATGAACTAAACGAACAGCTAAAGCCATTCAAAATTTTTAAGAGTATTGAAAGCGATATTCTTAATGATGGCAGCCTTGATTATGCTAATGAAGTGCTGAATAGTTTTGATATTGTTATCGCATCCATTCATTCCAACTTAAAAATGAATGAAGAAAAAGCAATGATGCGTGTATTGAATGCGATTAAAAACCCTTTTACTTCAATCCTTGGCCATTGTACCGGAAGATTGTTGTTAGGCCGCGTAGGTTATCCTGTAGATCATAAAAAAATAATTGATGCCTGTGCAGAAAATAATGTGGTGATAGAATTGAATGCTAACCCAAGAAGGCTTGATATTGATTGGCGTTATGTTGATTATTGCATTGAAAAAAAAGTACTCATCTCTATAAATCCCGATGCACATTCAACAGACGCATTCAGGCATATAAAATATGGCGTGCTTGCTGCACAAAAAGCAGGTGTTACTGCTAAACAAAATTTAAGCAGCTATTCTTTAGATCAATTTGAATCTTTTCTTGCTTCACAACACACAAAAAGAAAAATGCAACATTAAATTATGGTTGTTTATTTATCAGCAAACTAATATTGCTATAATTTTTATCGCATGAAAAAATCTCTTGGTTTCATTTTTTTTATTCTTTGTTGCTATATTTCAGAAGCGCAGTTTACTGTAAGATTGATTGTAACGGATATTGCTGCCAAAGCAAAAGATGATATATACATTTCGGGCAATTTCAATAACTGGAATCCTGCTGACAACGATAGCAAGTTAAAACCTTTTGGCGGCGGCAGGCGCATTATTGTTTTTGCAGGTGTTGATACCGGACACTACGAATTTAAATTCACACGCGGCAGCTGGGATAAAGTAGAAACTACCTCTAAAGGTGAAGACATCCCCAACAGAACACTCGATGTTAAAGGCGATACTACTATTGAAATAACCATCGCCGGATGGAAAGATGATGCACCGGAAAAACCAAAGCCTAACACAGCTTCTGTAAACGTGCATATAATTGACACAGCCTTTTTCATGCCGCAACTGAATCGTTACAGAAGAATATGGATTTACCTGCCTGCATCTTACAATAAAACTAAAAACAAAACCTATCCTGTAATATATATGCAGGATGGCCAGAATTTATTTAATGAACAAACTGCTTTTGCCGGAGAGTGGGGAATTGATGAATGTCTGGATACATTAGAATCAAAATTGAACAAAGAATGTATTGTTGTTGGTATTGATAACGGAGGCGATAAACGCATGACTGAATACAATCCTTACGACGATGCCAAATACGGAAAAGGTGAAGGCAAACAATACCTTGATTTTATTGCAGCAACATTAAAGCCTTACATTGATAAAAATTATCGCACACTGAAAGATGCACAACATACATTTATTGCAGGCAGCAGTATGGGTGGGTTGATAGCGATGTATGCGTTGGTGCAGTATCCTGATGTATTTGGCGGAGCCGGAATTTTTTCGCCCGCATTTTGGTTAACTCCGCAATTGTACACAGATGTTTCCAATGCAAAGTGGCAGAAGAAATTCAGAATATATTTTTATAGCGGAGAAAAAGAAAGCCTCACAATGGTAAAAGATGCGCAGAAAATGTTTAACATTATCAAGGCCAAGCAATGTTGCGACCAGCAATACATAACCTTTCCTTTAGGTCAACATAACGAAAAATACTGGCGTGAAGAATTTCCCGATTTTTATCGCTGGCTCATGCAATAATTTAAGTTGAAAAAATAACGGTATAGTTTTTATAGGTTATAACTAATTTGCAGCCTGTAAGTTTATAATATGATAGGTAGATTACTCACCAATATAGGCAGGTATCTTTTAATGTTGAAAGGCATGTTCACCAGGCCCGAAAACGCTAAAATGTACTGGAAAGAATTCATGCACCAGTCAGCAGAAATTGGTCTTGGTTCGCTTCCTATTGTTATAATCATTTCAGTATTTCTCGGCGCTGTAACTACTGTGCAAACTGCTTACCAGCTGGTGAGCCCGCTAATACCGAAAGCCACTATTTCACAAATAACAAGAGACACGATCATTCTTGAACTTTCACCTACGCTTACCTGTATTGTACTGGCCGGCGTTGTAGGCAGTAAAATTGCAAGCGAATTGGGTAATATGCGCGTGAGCGAACAAATAGATGCCATTGAAATTATGGGCATCAACACACGCAATTATTTAATCTTTCCAAAGATTCTCGGTGCATTACTCGTAATACCTGCCTTAATAATCATCTCAATGACGGTCTCTATCTGGGGTGGCCGCACTGCCGGTAATCTTGCAGGCATTCTTCCCACATCCACTTTTGATATTGGTTTAAGACAAAATTTAAATCTTCACGATATACCCTTTGCCATGTATAAGGCATATACCTATGCATTTATTATAAGCAGTGTAGGTGCTTACTTTGGCTACTTTGTAAAAGGCGGTTCATTCGAAATTGGCCGCGCCAGCACCACCGCTGTTGTGGTTAGTTGTATTCTCATCTTATTCGCAGATTATATACTCGCTTCTCTCTTGCTTTAAATTTTTAAGAAAGAATTTTTGGGTTACCGGCTATGGTATTTCATGGCACCGTCCCTTGCGTCGCAACACTTGTACTGCACAATTGAATGGCAGCAATAGTGTCCATGTTATAAAGCATTTGGAAAGCCTTGAGAGGCAATTCAAAAAGTTTGAGAACCATCTGGAAAGTTTTGAGAGGCAAGTCAAAAGGTTTGAGAACCATTTGGAAAGCTTTGAGAGGCAAGTCAAAAGGTTTGAGAACCATTTGGAAAGCTTTGAGAGGCAAGTCAAAGAGTTTGAGAACCATTTGAAAGGTTTTGAGAGGCAAGTCAAAACCTTTGACAATACTGTGAGAGTCTTTCACAGATAAGTGAAACACTTTCACTGGCAGGTGAAACACTTTCACAATACTGTGGGAACTTTTCACAGGCAAGTCAAACACTTTCACAATACTGTGAGAACCTTTCACAGGTAAGTGAAACTCTTTCACAATACTGTGAGAACCTTTCACAGGCAAGTCAAACCCTTTCACAATACTGTGAGAACCTCTCACAGGCAAGTGAAAATTTTCCGGAAGGAAGTGAAAGCGTTGGGAAGGTTGATAGAAGCGTCTGGTTGTGTAAATACAACTTGCGGTTGTGGATTACCGACACTGACTATACAAAAAAGCGAAAAGAAGTGCATTGATTTTCAGCATGCATAAAAAATTTTTTGATTCCGCATATTTCGGTAATATTTGTTATACGCAACTTTTTAGGCAGCTTCAATTTCGACGAGCAACAAATGCTTTTTAGGTGGCATCTTAAGATCGTGTAAACAATATTTCAAAAAGATGTAAGTACTAAATTAGCTTTCATTAATATCATGGAGCAAAGCACAATAATTGAAACGCTTAAAACATCTCTGCTAACTAATATTTGGGTAGAAAGGCGCTTGATCATATATTTCATACTAGTAACCGTTATTGGTATTTATGTCCATGCTAGCGTATTTGAGTTTTTTGAATTATTATTATTCTCTTTCTTATTTTTTGGCATTGCGTTTTTGGGCTTTGTTGCTATTACGGCACATATACGATACTATTTTCATTATGAGCTGCGTAGAAAAGTAGAATTGTTTGCGGACAAAATGGTAATAAAAGTGAAAGATAAAGTAATGGAGCAGCTACTTAAAAATGATATCCTTAAGATTACTTTATATGATAAACGGCATATAGATGAAGGTAATTTATTTCCGACGTTATTGGATAGCTTCTATTATTTGATTGTAATCGGCAAAAATCAGGAAAGAATTGTCCTTACTTGTCTATTGGACATTAGGTTAAAAAAGAAGATTGCTGCGTGGTATGGACAAGAGCTTGAGCATGTGTATCAGTTTTTCCCTTTCCCTCTATTTACTGAATTGGAGGAAAGTTAAAACTGCGTATAACAAAAGGTGACTGATGCACAACTAACTTAAAAAAATAACTACTGCCTGTTTACCAGGTATAGATGAGTTATAAAACATTAAAACAATAACCTGCTTTTTTCATTCTTATTAAACTGTAGCTTCTATAGAAGTTTATAGCAGTGATAAGTATTAAAAAAGCATTTTGCAGGCCTGCCTGCATTGCTTTTACATCTGCCTGCGCTTTTCTTGTTGCAAATTTCATTAGTTTCTTAAGGTTATAGGCAATAGCCGCCATCAGCATACATTTATTGGCCTGTTTTATACCACGTGTGTTTACCCTGCGCATACCCAGGTAATTGACCAGCGTTCCCAGTACTGGTTCTACCGTACTGCTGCGTAGTTTTTTCATGCGTTTTGCTTTGTTGGTTTGCAGCCTTGCATGCATACGGTCGTATAAAGGTTTATCAACAGAGTCATCAATCTTTTTAAAATCACTCTTACCAATGCATACATTTCTTAAGAGGCAGCGGCCACAATCTTTAGAACTGCTGCGGTAAACTCTCATTTGATAGCCGAGAGAGTTTGTCTGTATCTTTTTAAAGGGAAGATGAATGCCTCTTGAACAGATATAACGGTCATTTTCTTTATCGTAAGTAAAGCCTTCTCTTGAATCGGAATTAAGATCCCATTTGCGTGTACATGGTTCGCAGCCTATGCTGAAGTAGCCTTTATCTTCCAATGGATGATGTGGTATTTTATTTTCACGCAGGTAATCATAGATCATCTTGCTCGTCCAGTCAAGCATGGGATGAAAGCGAATGGTGCCCAGCTTTGCTTTTTCTTCTACTTTAAAATTTTTACGCACTTCGCCCTGGTCTGCACGCACGCCGTTTATCCAAACATCATATTGTGCAAGGATAGGTTCAAGCGGAACAACTTTATTTAAGTGGCAACAAAGATCAGGGTCACTTGCGAACAATAATCTTCCGTTTGCATCACGCTGATTAATTTTTGAAGTGGAAGAATATACATTGATAATGTTAAGACCAAACAATTCAGCTATCTGATCTCTATAACTTAATGTTTCAGGAAAATGATAACCGGTATGAATAAAATAAACCGGAATGGTGTTATCTGTTTTGCTTAAGATGTGCAAGAGCACAGTACTGTGTGTTTGAAAGGAGGACGTGGTAAACAACTTTAAGCCAAGTTGTTTATAAATTTTTATCCTGTCTGTAATCTGCTCAACGGTCATAGTTTCTGCTTTTATTCGTTATTGATCTAGTCATAAAATAAAAAAGCCCTCTTTTGAAGAAGGCTATATTTTATTGATTATTTGTTTAGTTATTTACAATAAGTTTTCCTTCTCCCTGGAGATCATGTTACACATACAACAACAAATTAAAGAAGGATTATACATTGCTTGCTTTTCAGGGCAAATATAAAAAAGATGTTGATCTAAAAATGAACTTTAATAAAAAGAATATTTTTTTGAAGCGCAAACATTCGTCGAGCAGATTCGCACTAAGCTTTATCTGAAGCTTGCGAGACTCTTCGTTTTCATGCCGATATGTTTATATCAAAACGCAGTTTCATCTTACGCGCACTATGCTTTGCGCGCAGGCTTAGTTACGAAGAGTAACTATTTCCCAATCCTCAATATCGCCATCAATGAGATTAAACAGAGGATGTGGGTCAAAAGACAATAGCGTTTTTAATTCTTCATATTTTTTTGGATCCCTTCTTTTAACCTTACTAAGAAAATGAACCGATTCATACTGTAATTGCCCTTTTGTAACCGATAAGGAAGTTGGGAGAAAGCTCCAATCTATTTTCTCTTTGTCAAAATTATATTGTCTGCTCAGTGCTTCCTGATGAATAACTGCTAAATAACTATTAATAGCATCAAGAGGTTTTTGGGATTTCTTAAATCTATTAAGTTGAGGATGATTTTTATACCCTTTTGTTTTTCCTTCTAAAACGTGTTTGGCTAAAAGTGTTTCCCGCCATAAGGCGACAAGTCCTTTTGCGTCGAGATATTTTGGATGAATAGACCATAATCTCATATCAGATAAAGCTTGCCATAACGTTTTCGGCTTGGCGAAGAACTGGTATTAGCATTCCTGTCAGCCCGAACTGATGCTAAATTTATAATTAAAAGTTCATTGTTATTGATGTCGCCAAATTTATAAGGTCAAGCTGAGAACTACAACCAAATAGCCAAATAAAAGCTGATGCCGCGTTGGGTCAGCCAGTTTTTAGCCAAGCCTTTTGTGCATGTTGCACAACTAAGATACTCACAGTATGTGAATGAAGAAGAAAGCAGAATAATATTTGATGATATTATTTATGCAAGGCAAAAAGCAATACACCGAACAACTCTTCAAGTCTTTTCAATTATCAGATCGTGTACCTGAAGATAATTTTTATCGCAGGCTAAAAGATCTGCTTGATCTTAAGTGGCTGTATACAGCCACCAAAAAATATTACGGTACAGAAGGCCAGCAAAGCATTGATCCTGTTGTATTCTTTAAGCTTATACTTATCGGCTATTTGGAAAACCTTGGCAGCGACAGAAGGATCATTAATACGGTAAGCATGCGTTTAGATATGCTGTTCTTTATCGGTTATGATATAGATGAACCATTACCATGGCACAGCACTTTAAGCAGAACAAGAGCGCTGTATGGAGAATCTGTATTCAAAGATTTATTCAGGCAAGTATTAAAGCAATGTATCGATAAAGGCATGGTAGCAGGCAGAAGACAAGCCATAGACAGCGTTGCCGTAAAGGCCAATGCATCCATGAGTAAACTGGCAGAAAAGGAAGTGCTGGATGATGGCGATGATTATACTGATGAACTAAATGATAATGATGATGAAGGCAAACAAAACAATACTGTTTCATCAGCCAGGAAAAGAACTGTTGAGCTGCATCATGGCTGGAAGGCGAAAGCCTATAAAGACATGCCTAAAGGCAGCAAAGAACAGCAGGCAGCATCAAAGTTTGTAAGCAATCATACCCATTACAGCACCACCGATCCAGATGCAAGAATATCTGTAAAGCCGGGTAAGCCAAGGCAACTCAACTATCATGCACAGGTAGCAGTAGATACAGCCCATCATGTCATCACACAAATAGAAAGTCACCATGCCAATAAGAAAGATTCACAATGCCTTTCATGTGTTATAAAGAATACGATTGATAATTTAAAACAGAACGATCTCATAGTAGAAGAAGCATTGGCTGATGCAGGCTATAGCAGTGGTGAAGCATTGCAGGCACTGGAAGATCATAATATCAAAGGATACATACCCAACTTCGGTCAATACAAAAAACTTCGTTCATTGTGTGACGGTGCACAAAAAGAAAATCTTAAAGACGAACAACTTGAATGGTTATCAAAACGGGACAAACAATTTAGTCAAAATCAACGACAGGTAAATAAAGAGGCCAAAGATGCTGGCTATGACGGCGGCCAAGACGAAACTATGATCTTGATTGACACTAATGCAATGTATGTAAAGCAAAGAGTTATTGAATTAATTAATAATTCTCCCCAAAACTATTCTGCAGACAAATACAAAGTAAATCCAACAGGCTCTTATTCGTTGGACAACAAAACTGAAATAAAAAATGGCGACACATATGGTTATTTTGGAGATATTGAAGTAAAAGAAATCTTTAACAACAAAATTGTTGTGCGGCTTTTTGTGTGTGTAGGCGCTCCGAGTTATAATTCAGGAACTCTTACAGACACTTTAATAACGACTAATAATAAAGCAGTTTACACAACAGAGGACGATCCTTCCTGTAAATTGATTTTCACTTTATACAGACGTGGAATTATGGTCGAACAATTTGCAGATGATCCAAATTCTGCGTG
>Ga0206903_10087_pt1 | contig 29923 bp, 27 predicted proteins | sample Alteio_BWOrgHeat_45_FD_152959 | JGI IMG/M metagenome (GOLD analysis project Ga0206903, IMG submission 152959) | Enriched cells from forest soil in Barre Woods Harvard Forest LTER site, Petersham, Massachusetts, United States -... | ecosystem: Environmental > Terrestrial > Soil > Temperate forest >... | reverse complement strand
CATACCCGCAACTCGTGCAGACAATAACCAGGATAAACCCGGCATTTAGTAGGGTACATAAATAATGGTTTATCTGCTAAGTACAAGTGTTTTTTTACCTGTTCTACACAAACAGCTCATTGAACTCTTTCACGGCCTGCTGGATGCCCTTCTCATGGCCCCAAACGCCTGTTACAACCGCGATAAAATCCGCACCAGCCTTTACCAGTGGCAGGGCGTTATTGGTCTTTATCCCGCCGATTGCCACACATGGCAGGTTGGTAAAGTTGCTCCAGAATTCTATAATTTCCGGGGTCGGGCGGCCTTTCGGGGTTTTGGTCTGGGTTTCATAGAACGCACCGAATGCCACATAATCAGCCCCCTGCTCCGCCGCCATGAAGGCCAAGTCCTTGCTGGCATAGCAGCTGGCGCCGATCACCATATTATTGCCAACAATTCCCCTGGCTTCCTTGACCGACATATCATCTTCACCCAAATGCACGCCGTCACAACCGGTTTCAGCCGCAAGCCTTGGGTTATCATTCAATATGAACACACAATCATTCTCTTTGCATATCGGCTTCAGAACCTCTATCGCGCGCCGCACATCATCCTCATCAGGCGGGGCGATCAACTGGCCGGTGGTCATATCTTTATTTTTCATGCGCAGCTGGAATGCCGCCACTTCACCGCCCTTAAAGGCATCTTTAAGGTCATGGGCGAATTCATCAAGCTCGAATTTCGGGGGCGATATTAGATATAACTTACATTTATTATCTGACATAATTTAAAATTGTGATAACCGATTACCTAATTAGCGGGAAACATACTTAACCGGGTCTATCTTGCGCGCTTTTTCGAAACCTTTCAACCTTAATTTGCAGGAATCACACTCGCCACAGGACTTGCTTCCTTTTGGATCATAGCAACTGGTGGTCTTTGAATAATCAACACCGAGCGCCAGCCCTTTTTTGATTATCTGCGCCTTGGTAAGGTTTATCAGCGGCGTATGTATCTTCAAATGGCTACCCTCAACCCCAGATTTTGTCGCAAGGTTGGCAAGGCTTTCAAACGCTACGATATATTCCGGCCGGCAATCAGGATAGCCGCTATAGTCAAGCGCATTCACGCCGATGAAAATATCCTTCGCATCCAGAACCTCGGCATAAGCCAGGGCATATGAAAGGAAGATCGTATTCCGCGCCGGAACATAGGTTATCGGGATGTTATGGCTCATCTGCTTGGCACTACGATTCTTCGGTACCGAAATATTCGCCGTCAGTGCCGAACCGCCAAACTCACGCAAATTAATAGTTATGGTTTTATGATCTTTTATTTTCTGGATCTTCGCCTGCTCATTGGCCAGTTTCAATTCCCCCTTATGGCGCTGGCCATAATCAAACGAAAGCGCGTGCACCTCAAAACCCTTGGCTTTCGCTATAGCAACCACAGTTGCAGAATCTAACCCACCGCTCAAAAGTATCACTGCCTTTTTTGTTTTTTTCATTAGTTTATCACCCTTCTTAAATAAACTGCGTTACCAAGAATTATCACCGCCATTACCTGGTGCAATGATGCCAGCGGAACCGGCACCACATTTATTAATGTGATGACACCCAATATTATCTGCGTTCCCACCACCATATGCAACATTCGCAAACCTTTTTTCAAACGTAAATTGGTTTTTTCATTATCATATTTTATTTTACCCTTTTTCACCATCAGCGTGAAGCACACCACCACCGCCATCACCACAAACGCCCACCAGCGGTGGAAGAACTGGATGAACTCTATATTATTCAGGTAAAACCTCATTCCCGCCGGAATTATTTTCCCATCCATCAGCGGCCATGTATTATAAGTAAGTCCGCCATGCAGCCCCGCGAGGAATGCCCCGAAAGTTATTTGCACCAGCACCGCAACTATCAAAAGATCCGCTACAAATTTCGCCCGCTGGTTTTCCGGCGCTTTTATTTTCAACTCCGGCAGATAATATTTCAAACCCTTCCATAACAGCAGCGCAAATATCATCAGCGCGATCAACAGGTGCGCCGCCAGCCGATAATGGCTTACCGCCGGGTTATCTATCAACCCAGACCTCACCATCCACCACCCCACGAACCCCTGCAATCCGCCGAGTGCAAAAATGCCAAGCAGTTGCGCAGCTTCTTTAAATGAAAAATACCCCTTCAAATTAAATATCAGGAACGGTACAAAGAACACCACGCCAATTCCGCGCCCTAACAAACGATGTGCATATTCCCACCAGTAAATATCCTTGAATTCCTCAACACCCATCCCGTAATTATTTTTTATATATTCAGGCGTGGCAGTATATTGCTTCAACTCTTCCTGCCACTCAAGCGCGTTCATCGGCGGGATAATCCCATGGATCGGTTTCCAGCTGACAATTGAAAGCCCGGAATGGGTAAGCCTTGTTAGACCGCCAACCACTACCATTAAAAAAACAAAGAACGCACAGGCAAAAAGCCAGATAGCTATTTTTTTATTTGGAATTATATTATTTTCAAAATTCATTTGAATATTTCAACACGGTTTAAAAACATGCGCAATATAATCAATCTCGCGGAGAATAACAAGAAGCTAACTAAACTCTGGCTGATACATTCCGTTACGGCACTTGCGCTCTCGGGTTTTTTTGCGATATTCCTGGTAGTTGCGCGCTCACCTTATATAAGTGCGTTGCTGCCTTACAAGGATTTTTTCAAAACCTCGCTCACTATTCACGTCAATCTTTCCGTGCTGATCTGGCTGACCTCCATGGCCTGTACCATATTTTCAACCAAAACCAGTTTTCGTAAAACCGGCTTTATCGGCCTTGCCATTTGCGCCATCGGCACCCTACTCATAACAATCAGCATATTCGACACTAACGCCGAGGCCTACCTGAACAATTACATCCCCATGCTGCAAAGCCGGCTGTTTGAGGCTGGCATCATAATTTACCTCAGCGGCCTGCTCATCAGCAGTTTCATGGGTTTAAAACTTGAAACTGATAACCTCGCACTGAGATATTATGCCCTCACCTCGTTCTTCATCGTACTTGCAAGTGGCATTACACTCGGCCTCACATATTTGAACCTGGAAAACGCCGCCAACCGCAACCTCTACAATTTCGGTGATTATTATGAAAAACTATTCTGGGGTTGCGGGCATATCATCCAGTTCCTCTACACTAACGGCCTGATGATGGCCGGGTTCTGGCTGGTCTATGAGATACTCAAAATTGAGGACAGCAAAAAAGAGCGCAACCTGAAGATCTCCGTATTTTTCCTCAACCTGATATTTGCACTGACCGGGATCTACATAATTCTAAATTTTGATGTAAGCAGCTTTGAATACACCAATAATTTCACCAAACAAATGAAACAGTTCGGCGGCTTCGCACCGATGATAGCGTTCCTGGTCATCATCACCCCGCTGATAAATAACTATTCAAAATTCGGCGAGGAAAATAAACCGCAGCGCAATGCCGTCGTCTGGTCGATCATACTTTTTGGCGCCGGAGGGGTTATCTCAATGATGATAAACGGGGTGAACACCATAATACCCGCGCATTATCACGGTTCTATCGTGGGCATAAGCCTGATATTCATGGGTTTTGTTTACCAGGCCATGCCCAAACTCGGGTTTCAGGTCACCCTTAAAAGAACCGCCCGCATCCAGCCCATCCTCTATGGTTTCGGCCAGCTGCTGCACATCACCGGCTTTGCGATATCCGGCGGATATGGCGCCCTTCGCAAGACACCCGGCGCAGTTATCAGCCCGGAGGCCAAGGTTTACATGGGCTTGATGGGCATCGGCGGACTTATTTCAATTATCGGTGGACTGTTATTCGTAATTGTTATATGTGTGGGCTTACTTAAATCCAAGAGGAAATAGATTTATGAAAAAATTTGCCGCAACCATCATGATATTATCCCTGTTCGGTGCTTTCACCGCGCAGGCTCAAGATGCAGCTAAACCTGCTGAGGCTGTCACCACTACCACCACAGTAACCACAACCACACCTACTGACCCAACAAAAGCAGCTGAAACAACTGCGATTGTAACAACCAAAACTGAGGAACCTAAGGCCAATGAAAAAACCGATCAAAAAAAAACTGAAAATAATCAGTCCGACAACACATTAATAATGGAACTTAAATATGGTAAGGTTGTAATCCAGCTTCTGCCTGAAGTTGCGCCTAACCATGTTAAACGCATAAAAGAACTCGTCCGCCAGAAATTCTATGACAACGTTCCGTTCCACCGCGTTATCGATGGCTTCATGGCCCAAACCGGCGACCCGACAGGAACCGGCACCGGCGGCAGCGGCACCAAGATCGACGCTGAATTCAACGCAACAAAACACGTTAGAGGCACCGTTTCAATGGCGCGCGCCGCTGACCCGAACAGCGCTGACAGCCAGTTCTTCATCGTATTCGCTGAAGCTCCGCACCTTGACGGGAACTACACCGCATTCGGTAAAGTTATCGAAGGCATGGAATTCGTTGACAAGATAAAAAAAGGCAACGGGCCGAACGGCATGGTATCTGACCCTGACAAGATCATCACCCTGCGCGTGGCATCTGATATTGAGAATAAACCGGCTGACGCTGCACCTAAACCAGCTGCTGACGGAAAGCCTGCTGCTGAACCTGCAAAAAAATAGTTTCACTAAATGAAAAAGATCAGGGTTGGTATTCTGGGGGGTAGTTTTAACCCCTGCCACCCTGGTCATCTGCATATCTCCCTCAAGGCCATCAAACAACTGAAACTAAACCAGGTATGGTGGGTTGTTTCCCCCCAAAATCCCCTCAAATCCACCGATATAAAGCCTTCCTTCTATAAAAGGATCGAAGCCTGCAATGCCTTCACCAAACCGCACCGGAAAATCAAGGTCAAAGACCTTGAATATAAATTCTTCCGCTCAGCCAAAAAATTCTACACTTACGACCTGCTAAAACGGCTGAATGCAAAATTCAAAGATATTGAATTCGTCCTACTCATCGGCGCAGATAATATGGAGGGTTTCCATAAATGGAAAAGATTCAAAGACATTCCCGCACTTGCAGAAATAGACGCCTTCAACAGAACCGGCTATAAATATAAGGCGCTTTCATCCAGGGCCGCCCGGCAAAAATTATTTTCCCGGTTCATTGACGGCAAAACCCTTGCCATATCCTCAACCGAACTACGCAATAAAAAATAACATCTCAAGAATTTTCCACTTTGGTCTTGTGCTAGGCAGCCAAGGCAAAACGAGCGGAACGTATTTTAATATGAGCACGCTGAGTCCGCAGGATAACGACACACAAGACCAAAGTGGGAGTTCTAGCAGGAACAATTTCCTGGAAGCACAAGTATGTTGCTGTTGAAAAGCAACGCAACTTTATCCGCATTATAAAATATTATTATACCGCTAAATATCAAAAGGGCGTTGTGCCACTGAAGCTTTTGGTTCAATATCATTATACCCATCAGGAATATGGCAAATGCAACCATGGCCATTGCCGTGTTCCCGCAAAATAATTGTTTTATTTCACAAAGCTTGCCCGATGTTAGCGTCGGCCCGCCCACTCCTGGAATAGTTAGGTTCGGAGCAGTTATCCCGCCACTAGTGCCGCTGTTGACGATACTGGCATTTGAAGCCGGGCTAAAACCCGTGATAAATACCAGAAAAACGATCGCCGTAACTTTAAAGAATCTCAACATAACACCTCAATTAAAAATTAATTTTACATTATACAAGTACAGGCCCATAAAACCCCTAAACCAGGCGGGGGCGATGTAAACATTACCACTAAATATTCCGCTGATGTAAAAATCACCATTCCAATGGCTGTTGTAAGAATGAACTGCCATTTTGCCTTACCGGTCAATATCAACAGCCCCATAGCAAAAATTACCGCCCCGATAATCACCAGAGCCAAGGGATGATGCGTACAGAACATTAACCTTATCTGGCAAATTTTAAAATAGGTTGTATTGCGTACACCCAAAGGATCTACAACACTTTGCAGGTTAAGGGTGGTTGTATCAATACCGACACCATCTGTCGGCAATACCACAGTAGAACCGCCACCGGCAAAGGCAGATTGGGCTGTTAAAATCGGAGCCAAACCCAGGAGCATTATCAGTATAATTTTTTTTATCATATTTGAGGACATTTATTATAAATATCACACTGGCATTGCCACTTTGCAAGATCAGCAAAAATTCCCGAGATATCTGTGGAAAGCTCGGTAACCCAACCCAGGTCTATCGGGGTGGTTATATGAATCTGTATTGCCGTTGTTATCACACTTGCAATAGAGCTTACATTAAGGAATACCAATATTGTAAATGTTGTTAGTATGGCCATTTGCCAACTCATTTTTTCAGCAAGTATCAATACGCCGTTTACAAATATCGTTACAGCAATAATTACATACCCCACATTCCCTGCAAAAAGGCATCTTATTTCACAAGTTAATACTGATAAATTCGGCCTCAGAAGACCCGCAACCACAGTTACACCAAGGCAAGCTGCGTTGGGGGGATTGCGGATATCACCCGCAAGGGCAGGATCAAGCCCCTGCAACATCTTCAGGGCATCACTGTCTGCAAAAACTGAAGGGGTGAAATAAAAATTCACAATCAGAGCAACAAAAAATAACGATATGATTTTCAAAATATTATTCATTAATAACCTCTGTAACCTATTTTATCATTATTTGACTTATATGTCCACAGCCCCGGAAAAATCTATGTATTTAAAAAGACCTGGTAGCGTATATAAAACCTGCGATCAGCAACTGGTGAAAAAATGGAAAAAGCCATGTTTTCATGGAAAATGAAATCCACCTGTAGGAATTGGGATCGGAAGTCCTGGAAGTGTAACAGAGCTCCCTCCGGGAATCGGATTTAGAATAGAAAAGTCAGTTAACAGGCAGTTGCATGAGAAATTTGAAATAAACGCAAAAACCCCTCCAAATAAACCAGATTTTGTTATGTATTGGGTAATGTTATCAGCCTGGGTGAATATGGTTATTATAATTGTTGTCAACAAGGCCATCGGCCAGGTCATTTTGTGGGCTAAAACCAATAACCCATTAGTGAATATTGTCAGGGCAACCAGTACCAACCCGACATCACTAGACATCCAGCACCTTATCTGGCACAGAACTGTTGTTATTGTTGGTTTGGGATTAAACTGCGGAGGAAGCGCCTCATATGGATTCAAACCAGCGACACTGGCTTTTAATGAGAAGGGAAAAGAAAAATCATTTAGACCCCGGGCTGATGCATTTTCTATAAAAAAGAAGAACACAACCAAACACAACGCCGCCGAAAAAAATTTTATTTTCACAAGCCCCACAAATAAAAAATCCAGGCTTGCATTTCTGCAAGCCTGGAAGTTACATAGATCAGACTATGAGCAAGCAGCACCGATACAAGTAGAGCTACCACCTGTAAACATTGATGCAATATGGCCTGCACCTACTATCGTTACTACACCAGTAGCGATAACGAATACCAGACCCCAGTTCACTTTACCAAAGAATGCACCTATCCCAAGGAAGAAGATCGCAACCGTTGCGATAACTAGTAGTAAGCTGCTGCCGATAAGACAGTTATATACGTTGCACATTTTACCACCAAGGTCGAAAGTACCGCTCGCAGAAGCAAGCTCAGGTGATAGAACCGTTAGTACTGCTAATGCAAGCATCAACATATTTGTTTTTAGTTTAGTCATTGTTAACCCTCCGTTTGATTATTTTATGAAGCTTTGATTTTTAGGTTTAATTATTTAAACTTTATTTCAAAACCTCACTTAAGCTGATAATAACAACATTATGTTACAGCTTTATTACTAAATCGAAGATTTTCCCGGGAAAAAACCAATATATAGTAACTATCTGAATTTGTTGTGGTATTTTAGTCCCAAATGAATCCGGGCAATAATTGCAAAATTTAAGAAAAATATTCGGTATCAAAGAGTTAGCCAGATACGGCAATAATATCAACTCATATGACCTGGCTAAATTTATCGCCATTTCCTTTATGATAATTGACCATATTGGAGTGTTTTTCCTATTTGATATAGAATCATTAAGGGCGCTTGGAAGGCTGGCATTTCCTATCTTTTTCTTTCTTATCGGCTACTCAAAGGATTTTAAACCCAGATGGAACCTTCTTCTGCTCGGCACTATCATAACTATCTTCTGGAGCCTCACATTAAAAACCTGGGTTCCCCTAGACATACTCGTCACCGCATTTCTGGTGAAGATAGCCATGCAAAGAATAGAGAAAAAAAACTGGGATAAATTTTCAAATTTATTATCGCTGTTCGTAATATTAACGATCTGGAGCCTGCCCACAGCTTTTATTTCTTACGGAACGATCAGTATAATGTTCGCCATTTGTGGAAGCCTGAAAAGAACCGGCACAACTGAGGAGCAAAAGAAACTCTGCAATTACTTTATTTTATTCTCGGTTATATTCGATTTTGCTTTCCAAAGCTTTTTTTCCAGTTTTGGAAATAATTTTGTTATAGTTTTCTTTTTTATATCTGCGGCACTCTGGTTTATTTTATCAAATTTCAAAATGAAGGAGTTTGATATTAAAAATAACCTTATAAGAAAGACCATCTTATTTATATCAAGGAATTCCCTGCTGGTTTATTGCACCCACCTTGTTTTATTCATCTATCTTTCGGCGATTTTATTCCCTGACCACTATGCCGCGGGGCATTAATTATTTTGTAACACCGGTCAGAGAAAATCTTTTCGGTATCTCTGCGGTTATAGGTTTGAAATAATTATCACTATGGCTAAGTTTCCACGCATGAAGATGCAGCGTTTTCGGCAACCCTTCTACGAAAGCCTTTGACCCACCATATTTCCCATCGCCGATTATCGGGTGGTCTATCGCCGCCAGATGCACGCGTATCTGGTGCTTACGCCCGGTCTTCGGGGTTATCTCAAGAAGCGTTGCGGTTGGCCCGAAATTCTCCAGCACCCTATATTCGGTATATGCTTTTTTACCATTCTCCTCGTCCACCATCACTTTCTCACTACCGCCGGTGCTACCCCTTTTACCAAGCGGAAACGCGATATAACCATTTTGCGTAAGAACCTTACCGGCAACCAGCGCCAGATATTTCTTCTCCACGAATTTATGCTTGAATGAATCACCGATAAGCTGCGCCGCCTGACGTGTTTTTGCTATAAGCAGCACTCCGGTAGTATCCTTATCCAAACGGTGCGTCAAAAAATATTTCTCGCCATTCTTCGCCATGAACGGCAACAGATCATCCACCGATATGCTCACCCGGTTCCCGCCCTGCGTCGCAAGCCCCTGCGGCTTATCTATCGCCACACAGTTCTTGTCCTCATATATTATCTTTATCAGCTTCTCAGCATCGCGTTTAGTTGCAACCTGTTTTTTAATTTTCACCGCGCCCACCGCAAATGCCGGGATAACTATCTCATCATTCGGTTCCAGTATCTGCTCTTCCTTCACCCGCTTGCCATTTACCTTGATGGCCTTTTTGCGCAATAATTTCTGTATCAGCGCGTAAGGAATGCCGATTTTATTCTTCTTCAGATATTTTATCAGCGTGATGCCCTGGAAATGCGGCTCAACTTTTATTTTAATTTCGCCTGCCTGTTCCACTGCTTTAACTTCTTCCGCCATAACCAACCTTCAAATTTTATAAAAAATCTTGTAACCCAATATAACCGCCACCATAGAAACAACCACGGAAATTGATATATAAATCATTGCCTCCAGGGTTTTGCCCTTATTTATCAGGTTCAGCGCATCCAGCGAGAATGCTGAAAAGGTCGTAAACCCGCCCAGAATACCGGTCACAAGGAACAGGCGCATATTGTCGTGCACCATATATCTGTCAAAGCAGGCTGCGGCAAACCCGGCCACAAAACAGCCGATTATGTTCACCAGCGATACATAAGTAAATATCTCTGTGGTGGGAGTGAAAATTTTTGATATGCTGAAGCGAAGGCCGCTACCGAGCGCCCCACCCAATATAACCAACAAGAAAGAGTTTAACATGCAGGAAACCACAATTGATTTAGTTTTTAATAGCTTAGGTATTATAGGGGTTACGCTCATAATAATAGCTTTTTTTGCCATTCAAAGCGGAAAAATCAAAAGCACTGATATCTCCTACCCGATGCTGAACCTCATAGGCGCCATTTTACACCTGGTTTCCCTATACAGGTTCTATAACATAGCCTCTGTGGTGATAGAGATCTTCTGGATCGCGATAAGCGTTTATGGGATCCTAAAGATCAAGAAAGCTAATAGCTGATTGCTCATAGTTTTTCCCTATCAGCGATTAGCTATCAGCCATCAGCGAATCTCTAGTCTTCGTAATGCTTCGTCACTAAACGCTCTAACAGCTGCACACCGAAGCCGGTAGCGCCTTCCTGGCAGAGTGCTTTAGCAGGTGATGCCCAGGCAGTGCCGGCGATATCAAGATGCGCCCATTTTTTGTCATTAACGAAACGTTGCAGGAAATGCGCCGCGGTTATTGTGCCGCCACCTTTCATATTGCTGATGTTCTGAACGTCTGCGATTTTCGAGTCTATCTGTTTGTTATATTCATCACCAAGCGGTAATCTCCAAACTCTTTCGCCGACTTCCTCACCCGCCTCGAAAAGCTGTTTCGCGAGTGTGTCGTCATTGCTCATCAGCCCGGCGCGGTGCACCCCGAGCGCCACAACGCAAGCGCCCGTGAGAGTTGCAAGGTCTACCATGAATTTCGGGTTGAAATTCTTCTGCGCATACCACAGAACATCTGCCAGCACCAAACGACCTTCGGCATCAGTGTTCAGCACTTCTATCGTCTGCCCGCTCATGGATGTCACAACATCTGCCGGTTTCACCGCATTGCCATCGGGCATGTTCTCAACTAAGCCCACCAGGCCAACAACATTCACTTTCGCCTTACGGCCTGCAAGTGCTTTCATTGCGCCCACCACCGCGGCTGAACCACCCATGTCATATTTCATGTCATGCATGCCATCAGCAGGTTTTATGCTGATACCGCCGCTGTCGAACGTCACACCTTTGCCGATGAACGCAACCGGAGCAGCTTTTTTGTTCGCTGAATTATTATATTCCATGATCACCATGCGTGATTCTTTGCGGCTACCCTGACCCACGCAAAGTAGCGAACCCATGCCGAGCTTATACATCGCCGCTTCATCAAGTATGGTAACCTTAACGCCGAGAGGCTTAAGCTCGTTTTTGATTATCTCAGCGTAAGTTTCCGGGTAAAGTACGTTAGGCGGCTCGCTGACAACGGTACGCGCCAGGAATACGCCCTCAGCTATTGCATCAAGTTTCTCAAACCTCTTCACAGCTTCCTTTTCAGCACCAAGGTTTATCGTAAGTTTTTTCAGTTGAGGTTTTTCTTCCTCTTTCTTCTTGGTGAAATATTTCAGGAATGAAAATGATTTCAACTTCGCACCATAGGCGATATTTGCCGCTGCAACTGCCGGGGCGTTCCCATAAAGATTTTCCTCGATCACAATGGAAGCATCTTTTACTTTATGAGTTGAAAGCATAGATTGTATCTCAGCACCGAGCTCACGCATTGCTTTTTCTGCCGGCTTTGTTGAAGCCTCACCCGTTCCTGCAAGAATGATTTTTGAGAACTGATTACCCGGGAAGATCACTGAAGTAAAACTATTGCGCTTGCCTTCAAACTTATTTTCAGCGATGGCTTTTGAGATAAGACCCTTAGATTCATCATCAAGTTTTTTAAGCACCGGGGAAAGTTTCTTTTTATCAGAAACCAGAAAAACTGCCACTTTAGAGATAGTTTTTAAATTAGAGAAATTTATATCCATTTTTACCTCAATATATTTTAATTACCTAACATCTTTCTACAGATAATTAAATTATGTTTCAATACTATTTAATGAATTATGATATCTTGAAATATCGCAGATAAAATTTATATATAAGTCACAACGAAATTCCAGGGGATCTGAAACATGACAAAAAATACATTTAAATTTAATGCAGAAACTGAAAAAGTTTTCAAATTAATGGTTCATTCTCTTTACGAGAACAAAGATATTTTTGTACGCGAACTTATTTCAAATGCATCAGATGCCTGCGACAAACTGCGCTATGAAGCCGTTACCAAGCCAGAGTTGCTGGGCAGCGATGAGTTCAAGATCACGGTTGAAATAGACAAACCGGCCCGCCTGCTTAAAATTTCCGATAACGGCATCGGCATGAACAAAGAAAGCCTTATCGAAAACCTGGGCACTATCGCAAAAAGCGGAACACAAAAATTCATGGACAACCTGACCGGTGACAATAAAAAAGACAGCCAGCTCATCGGCCAGTTCGGCGTAGGGTTTTATTCAGCCTTCATGGTTGCAGATAACGTTAGTGTTATTTCCACCGCCGCCGGGAGTGACAAAACCTATATATGGAATTCTACCGGCAATGGGGAGTTTACTATTGAGGATGCTAATTTCAAAGCTACTCATGGAACCGCGGTCACCCTTCATATCAAAGAAGGTGAAAATGATTATTTGGATCCGTTCAGAATTAAAAACATCATCCAGACCTATTCAAACCACGTTGCTTTCAAAATAATATTCAAGGAAGAAAATGGAACAGAGGCCGTTCTGAACGAAGGCCAGGCCATCTGGACAAAAAACAAGAATGAGATAAGTGAGGATGAATATAATGAATTTTACCAATCCATAGCCCATCTTGGAGATGACAAACCATGGATGACCCTGCACAATAAGGCCGAAGGTACTTTGGAATATACCAATCTTCTTTTCATACCCAGCCGCAAACCTTTCGATCTATACCACCCCGACAGGATGACAAGGGTAAAACTTTATATCAAGCGTATACTCATATCTGAAAAAATGAGCGTTATACCGCAATATCTTCGCTTTATACGCGGTGTGGTCGACAGCCAGGAACTACCGCTCAATATCAGCCGGGAAACCATCCAGAACAATTCCCAGGTACAAAAGATCAAAACATCCATAACCAAAAGGGTTTTGAAAGACCTTGCCAAAAAAAGCGAAAGCGACCGCCAGGAATATATAAAATTCTGGGCAAATTTCGGCCCGGTACTTAAAGAAGGCTTATGTGACGGGCTGGAACCGCGCGATGAAATTCTTGAAGCATGCCTGTTCCAAACTAACAAAGATGAAAATCTTATATCACTGAAAGAATATAAAGACAGAATGAAAGAGGGACAAAAATCCATCTATTATATTAACGCAGAAAATCGTGCAGCAGCGCTCGCAAGCCCGCAAATAGAAGGTTTTATAGCCAGGGGATATGAGATCATCCTTCTTATAGATTCGGTGGATGATTTCTGGGTGAACGTGATACATGAATATTCCGGGATACCGTTTAAGTCTGCAACCAGGGCCGGGAATGACCTTGAAAAAACGGCAGAAGAAAAGATCGAGGATAAAAAAGAACAAAAAGAAGAAACCAACAATGGATCTGAGGTCAATGACCTGCTTTCCTTTATCAAGGAAGTTCTCGGGGAAAAAATAAAAGAAACAAAAACCACCCAAAGGCTTTCAGAAAGCGCTGCCTGCCTGACAGTCCCTGAAAATGGGATGGAGATCAGGCTGGAAAGGTTTATGATAGCAAATAAGCAATTACCCGGCTCCTCAGCTAAGATATTTGAGATAAACCCCCATCACATAATAATCAAAAAACTCAATGAAGACCTGAAAAAAGACGGGCTGAAAGATAAAGTTAAAGATACTATATTGCTGTTATTCGACCAAGCCAATATTGTTGAAGGCGAGCCCGTTCCTGATATAAAATCATTTACGCAAAAAATGAATAAACTGATCGAACAAAGCCTTGCAGCTTAAGCAGGCAAAAAAAAATCCCGCCAAATTTTTGCGGGATTTTCTTTACTTTTGATCCCCGCTTTCGCGAGGATGACGTTTTTCCAAGCTCACTTTCCAAGTTCGCTAAGAAAAGCCGTCATTTTACCGCTTTAAGCTTCGGGTTGCCCGATGCAGACTCGGTTTTTGCATCTATCCATGAAATATTACCATCAAGGCGCTTATAGACCACATTGAAATTACCGGTTTTCTTGTTAAGAAAAACCAGCGCCGGAAGGTTAGCAAGGTTCATTCTCATCACCGCATCGGAAACTGTAAGGCTTTCAATTGAGGTCTGCTTCTCAGCTACAATAAGCGGATTATCGATTTCGCTCATCTCTTCAATATCCTGACCATCGTCAGAGATGATATATTTAGTTGCAGCCCACGCCGTAGCTTCACCCATACTGACTTTATGGTGATCTTTGATTCTGCGTTTGTAGCGACGCAACTGTTTTTCCATACGTTCAAGCGCACGGTCGAACGAGGCGTATATGTTGTCTTCCTTCGCCTGGGATTTGTAATAGAGTTGAGTTCCGGTTCCCTCATTGACCACTATATCAGTGACGAAATAATGAGTTTCTTTTGAAAAATGAACCTCCGCGGATATAGCATTCTCGAAATATTTCTTGATAGATGTTTCAATATTCTCCCTGACATATTCTTGAAGGGATGCGCCAATTTTAATCTGCTTGCCGGAAATTGTTATTTTCATGATTAGACCTGTATTGAGGTTAGATACACTTAGCTAGATTTACTATTATAGGACTTTTAATTCATTTTTTCAATTCCAAAACACAATTTCTTTTTCAACCTATGGTACAATCCCGAATTGTTAAGTTTAATTAAAATTTTATCTAAATCCAGGTACACCACGTGCCAATTTAGCTACATAACAACGTTAGTTTGCCTATATATCAAATTAGTTATGGACATAAAATAAATTTAATATAAATATAAACCTCAGGTTGTATATCTAATTAGTACAAACTATGGAGTGTAAATATGAATTATAAGGTTCTGGTCATTGATGATGACCCGTTTCAATGTAAGACCATCCAACTGGCTATAGAAAAACTTCTCAGATTTGACGTTACAACTCTGACTAGTGGTTTGGAAGCTATAAATTTCCTTCTTTCTGAAAAAGGGAATGAGATCGATCTGGTGATCCTCGATCTTTCAATGCCCGAGGTTGATGGCATAGCCGTACTTGAAAAAGTCTGCCCGCAAAGGCCAGACCTGCCCATAATCATCAACACCGCTTATGGCGATGCCAAAAAGGCGGTCGTGGCAATTAAAAAAGGCGCCATTGATTTTATTGAAAAACAGGATGGGCCTGAAAGATTGAAGGTTTCGATAGAGAATGTAAGGCTTATATCAGGCCTCAGCAAACAGGTCAAAAAACTGGATAAATACCAAAACAATAAATATGGTTTTTCTGACATTATTGGAAACAGCCTGGCAATTACTAAAACCATAAATTCCGCCTCCAAAGCTGCGCTTTCCAATATCCCGATTTTAATTCAAGGCGAAAGCGGGGTGGGTAAGGAATTATTTGCCAGGGCTATCCATAACGCCAGCAGCCGCACCATGAAGCCAATGATAGCGGTAAATTGCGGTGCCATTCCTGAAAACCTGGTTGAAAGCGTTCTGTTCGGCCATGAAAAAGGGTCTTTCACCGGCGCCATTGAAAAATCTTTGGGCAAATTCCGCGAAGCTGACGGGGGAACTATATTCCTTGATGAGATCGGCGAATTACCTGCCGAAGCCCAGATCAAACTATTAAGGGTTCTACAGAGCTTTGAGGTAGAACCGGTTGGCGCTGGAAAACCGATCGATGTTAATGTCCGGGTGATTTCTGCAACCAACAAAAACCTGGAAAAAGCGGTCATCGAAGGAAAATTCAGGGAGGATCTATTCTACCGCCTGAATGTTTTCCAAATTGAAGTCCCTCCCCTTAGGCAGAGAAAAGATGATATTCCACTTTTATTAAAACACCTGGTTGAAAAGATCTGCTTAAAAGAATGCAGAAAAATAATCGGTGTTGATGAGATACTTTCAGACCTTATGAAAGACTATTGGTGGCCTGGAAACATACGCCAGCTGGAAAATGTCATTTACCGTGCAATCATTCTCTCAGATGGTGATCGGCTAACTATCGATGATTTTGAAAATATCTTAACCTCAATTGGCATAGGAAATACCAAGGCAACTTCGGCGGCACCTGATGCAGTCAGTTATGCAAACCAGCTTGAGGCCAAGTTTAAAACCATTTCCCAGCATGAAAAAGATATTATCCTTAAAGCTCTCGAATATTATAACCATAATATCTCAAAAGTTTCAAAGGTACTGGATATTGGCCGCTCTACACTTTACCGGAAAATGAAAGAATATAATATTGAGATAAGGGGCAGCGTTGAGGAGTTCGAGGAGTTCAAGAAATCAAAAGAGGTTTAACTTTGGTGTATTTCTATTAATTTTGAGCCATCCGTTTCAGCTATCCTTACTTTCACAAGACTACCAGGCTGGTAACTCGCAGAAAGCTTTGTAAGGGCGAAATGTTCCGTCCTGCCCAGGCCGTTCTTTTCGATGATCACATTCTCAGTTTTACCTACCCTGGTGCTCAGGAATTTTGACAACTCACCCTGGCAGGCATCCCTGAGAATAGTGGCGCGTTGTTTCCTTATATTTTGAGGAACCTGCTTATTCGCCGGGATTTTTGCCGCCGGGGTGCCTTCCCTTTCAGAATATGGGAAAATATGACCGTGAATGATACCTATCTCAGAAATTATACCTAAAGAATTTTGGAACATTGCATCAGTTTCGGTTGGAAAACCGGCAATTATATCCGCACCAAAAACTATATCTGGGCGAAGACCCCGGACTTTTTCTGCAAAATTCAATATATCTTTGCGAAGATGGCGGCGCTTCATCCGCTTCAAGATCATATCATCACCTGATTGCAGGCTTAAATGAAAATGCGGCATGAACCGGGCTTCATTTTCAACCAGCCAGAAAATATCTTGATCAATTTCAGCTACGTCCACCGACGAAAGCCGCAACCTCTCAATTTGCGGGACCAGTTTCAGCAAACGCCTTATCATCGCACCCAAGGTCGGCTTACCCGGCAGATCAAGGCCATAATCCGTTATATCAACCCCCGTCAGAACAATCTCCTTGAAGTTTTGCTTAACTAAAAGCTGGGCCTGGGCAACTATCTCACCAACCGGAACTGAACGGCTATTGCCACGCCCATAAGGAATGATACAGAATGTGCAGCGATGGTTACAGCCATTTTGCACCTGCATAAAGGCACGCGCTTTATCTTCCATGTTCGTTATAAGGTGCGAGGCGGTTTCAGTGATAGAAAAAATATCATTTACCAATATTTTTTCAGTGCCGAAATCATTAAGGGGATCTTTTTTTGCAATACCGGCAAAAGTTTCAGCCTTCATTTTTTCTTCATTACCGATAACACTAAAAACACCCTGGATCTCGGAATATTGCTGCGGATTTATCTGCGCCCCGCAACCCGTAACTATTACTTTTGCATTTGGGTTATTTCGAATATACTTGCGGATCTGCTGTTTAGCCTGCCTTTCAGCCTCTTTGGTCACGGCACAAGTATTGAATACCACGGCATCTTCAAGCCCGGAAGCATCAAGATTATTTTTTATAACCTCAGATTCATAGGCATTCAAACGGCAACCAAATGTTATAACTTCTGTTGGCAATTTAAATAATTGTTTTGTTTTTACAATTTGTGCGTCCTATATATGCTGAAATTAGCGAAAAAACAATTATAAACCCAGATTTAACTATGGTAAAAACTCCAAAATGGCCCGTTCCCTTGGGTTCCAAACCTATAGATTTGGGGCTTGATAGGGTTTTTGAGGCACTTTTCAGGCTGGGCAACCCTCACCATCGCCTGCCCCCGGTCATCCATGTAGCGGGCACCAACGGAAAAGGCTCCACCATTGCTTTCTTGAAAGCAATTTTAGAAGCCTGGGGGAAAAAAGTTCACGTCTACACCTCGCCCCACCTTGTAGAATTCAACGAACGTATAATTCTGGCCGGTGAAATAATCTCAGACGAAATTTTGAATGATGCCCTGGAAGAAACCCGGCAGAAATGCGAAGATATTAATTTAACCTTCTTTGAAGGCACCACCATTGCGGCACTTTGGGCATTTTCAAAAATCCCGGCTGATTTTGTTTTACTTGAAGTTGGAATGGGCGGTAGGCTGGATGCAACAAATATCATGGGCCTTCATGGCGCGCCACCCCCGCTGATGAGCATCATAACCCCGGTTTCAATAGACCATATAGAATTTTTGGGAGAAACTTTAGAAAAAATTGCATATGAAAAAGCCAGCATAATAAAGCCCGATAATTTTGCCATTATAAGCAAACAGGAAGGTGCAGCGCTTAAAGTTATAAAAAGATTCGCCGATGAAAAAAATGCCCGCCTCAAAATTTTCGGGCGCGATTTTGATTACAATATAAATGAAGATATGAGTTTTATTTTCAGGAACGGCGAGCGCGATATTACCCTGCCCCAGCCATCTCTAACCGGCCTGCACCAATATATAAATGCAAGCTCAGCCATTGCCGCCTCGGTTGAAATAAATGTTCCGGAAAGCGCCATGATCAAAGGTATCTCCAGCGCTACCTGGCCTGCAAGAATGCAGGAATTGAGCCCAGATGTTTATTTAGATGGCGGCCACAACGTTCAGGCAGCTGCAGTTATCAGAGATTTCATATGGGATAAGAACGAGAAAGAAAAAAAGAAAAATATTGCCATAGTAGGCATGCTAAGAACCAAGGATTTCAAAAACTTTATCATTGAACTGGCAAAAGCCTTTGATGAAATAATAATCACTAAGATCCCGGACGAAGAAAATTGCCGGGAGCCCCTGGAAATAAAACAGGTTTGTGACGGAATAGACGTACCGGCACGAGTTATTGAATCGCCTGAAAAAGCCTTAAAATATGCCAAGAGTGAGGGTGCACGAACTGTTATCTGCGGCTCTTTATATCTTGCAGGTTATGTTCTGGAACATAAATTAAAATAAATTCGCCAGTGCACAGAACTGCTCAACCGTCAGGTTTTCCGCACGCAAGTTTGAATCTATATTTAACTGTTTTAAAACCTCTTCCACCCTTTCCCCGAAAACAGCCTTAAGCGAATTCCTGATCGATTTACGACGCTGTGAGAATGCATGCCTTGTGACGTTTTTCAGCCTATCCAGATCAACATCATATTTTGGTTTAGGATATGGGATCAAGCTTATTACCGAAGAAAAAACTTTTGGCTGAGGAAAAAAAACAGTAGGTGGAACATCAAACAAAATTTTACAATCACAAAGTAAGTTGGACAGAATTGAAAGACGCCCATAATATTCCGTACCCGGCTTTGCACATATCCTTTCCGCCACTTCCCGCTGGAACATTAAAGTCAGGGATTCAAACAGGTTTATGTTTTCAAGCCATTTGAAAAGTATCTCCGTCCCAACATTATATGGCAGGTTGGCGATAACTTTGAGCGGCGCTTTATTTTCATTACTGATCTTTTTATAATCAATATTCAGCGCATCTTCAGAAATGATCTCAAATCTGTCACCCGCTATATCCTTTAATTCGGCAAGGATAGGCAAGGTACGGTCATCTTTCTCGATCACTATGAGCTTTTCAGGACCAGCCGCCAATATCGGGCGGGAAAGAGAGCCAACCCCGGGCCCCACCTCAATTACCACACGATTTTTCAGATCCCCGGCGAAACGGACGATCTTTGTAGTAACGTTCAGATCAAAAATAAAATTCTGCCCTAAAGATTTTTTTGTAAAAAAACCGAACTCCCTCAACGTTTCGCTGATCGATTTTAAGTTCTGGATCTTTTCTATGATTTTTAATTCCATTATTTTTTCCCCGGGATTTTATTTTGTTCAGGATTCACATCAAAATCACCCTCGTCATCATCGCTCCAAATATTTCTTATGATACCCGGAGTTAACATCGAAAGAGGATTTACACGCACATCAATATTAGGGTAGATACCTTCCATTTTATAGGTTGTAGCAATTAGCCCCTCGCCCTCCCTACCGCTAAATATCTGCCCAATAAGCGGTATTTTCCCAAGAAAACTATTAACAGAATATGAAGGCGTTACCGCACCCGAAAGATTTACCTCTGAATTTTTAAGGTCTATATAACCACTCATGGTAAGGCCCAGGGAATTGCCAAAAGCACGGATCTTAGCAAGGCTTAACTTATTATTTTGCATCATGAACTTGCCTTTGAGCTTTTTCATCGGCACCCCGGAACCGGTCAATACATCAAGTATCCCGGTAAATGACGCAAGGGAAAATAGCCGGGTAAGAACCGGGGCTTTGGTTATCGTAAAATCATCAAGTTCTATTGTGCCGTCTGAGATATCAGGCCCCAACCTCCCTGCTTTTCCAGAGATCAGCATGGAACCTTTTTCAATATTATTTGCAAAACCCAAACCATTTACTATAGCCCCTGCATTATCGGTTTTTATTTCAAAATTTCTTATACCACTGGGTTTATCATGATCTTCAGGGGTTATAGTAGCGGTTATACTGCCACCATTTTCGATATTTGCACTAAAACTTCCATTGATACATTTGTCTACATTGCACCTGAAAGATGATTTTACATTATTGAAAGCTGCATCTTTATCCATATAAAGTTTGTCAACATTCATGTCAAAATCCAAAGCGCTGCTTTCTCCCGAAAGATTATGGGAAGAATCTATTATACTGGAAGCATCAAACGCCTTACCATCTATCTTTACCTTGTACAGGCTATAATATTTATCTGATGATGGAAGTTTTTGGCGGGTATGGTTAAAATATATTTTGGCGTCATTTTTACCTATCGTAAGCCTGTCAAAGTAAATTTCATCTGCAACTTCCGGCGATATTGAAATAATGGCATTACCAGTTGATATTTCCTTATCAGAAACAATTTGTATGTTTGATACCTCCACGGCCTTACCAGCTATATATTGGCCACCCAGCGATATGGAACTAAAAACGCCCTTAGGCTTGTTCCAGGCCATATATGGGAAGTTTATCTTTGCATTGATCGAATCAATTTTCCCTGCAAAATAATTTCTTTTATCCTCAGATTTATACTCGAATTCCACCTTTAAACTTCCATCCGCAAATTTTGAAAACCCGGGAGCGGCCTTATCAATGGTTTCGGATGAAACTTCCGTTACCAGGTGCAATGACAGATCACCACTGCTCTTAAATCCTAAAAAAACCTTGACCTGCGAAAGCGCCTCATTCAATTTGGCATCGCCTTCTATTGTAAGGCCGCTGGGATCAATTGACATATTAAGTTCGTCTGCGGTAATGTTTATACCTGTAACAGCATTTTTAATTACAACCTTTGATAATTTTGCCTTGGTATCGAGGCTGAGATATTTAGGGTCAAACCCTTCTTTTATGTTATCTTTATAATTAAAATTAATTTCAGCATCGGCGCTGATTTCCCTGGTGTTATAAAAGAAATTTTTATCCCTGCCTTTGTTTATAGCCCTTAATAATGGCTTCAAGCTCGCCACGTTGCCCTTGGCAAAACCTTTCAGGTCAAGGATAGTAACCTTATCATTCAACCCGGAAACATAGGCTTTCGTATCCCCAAATTCCATACTGCCCATAAAGGCTTTGGTGATATCCATATTTATATTATCGCCATCATAATAAAATTTACCGTCCACCTTTTCAAGCGTTGGAAATGCCGGATTATATATAACATCTGTATTCATGATATCGCCAGCGATCGCAAATTTTTCAGATAGCAGATCTTTTAAATTTGAATCCTGGAAAACATAGTCAAATTTTATTACCACGTTTTTAAAGGTGCCCTTGGTATAATTTTTCATTACATCCGCACGAACCTTGCTGCCATATTTCTCCGGCCATAATGAGGGGAGTTTCTTCATGTTCACATCTTTAAGTGAAACCTCCGCCTTAATGGAAGGCCGCAGGGTTTTATCTTCGTCTGGCTGGATATCAAGAACACCTTTAAACCCTATTATCGCATCCTCAAGCTCCGGCTTATCAAAATTTATTGTACTATCCAAAGAGATGCTGCTTGCAGTACCCTCTTTCTCCATAACTATGGAAGCATCGCCATTTAAAACCGGGTTCAGGTCATTGAACCAGCCCAAAGAATCAATAAAACTTGAAAATACTTTTGATGAAAGATTTGTGTATTGGGCTTTAAACATCATCCTGTCTTTATCAAGCAACCGTGAATTCACGGTCACCTCAGTTTTTTTCCCTGAAAGCTCCGTCAATATCCTGGTGCTCAGATAGGTAGTATTCTGTAGTGAAAAAAACCGCAGGTCCGCCTGGTTGATCTTCCAGGTTTCATATTGTTTATTATTATTGAAACTAAAAATTGCGTTTGTAAGGTCTATTTTTTCAACCTGGATAGTTTTCCCCTTCTTATCTATAGTATTGAAAAGCTTGTAAACCAGCCCCTTATAAATATTTAAGAGGTCTTCAGAAGCAGTTTTAGGTCCTATATTATTAGCATCAGCTTTTTCAGAGATTATGAATTTAGGCTGCTCAAGATGGATCGAGCGAAATTTTATATCGCCGTAAAGAAGGTCTGAAAGCTTTATTTTTAATTTTATCTCAGGAACCGAAGCAAGGATATTTTTATCAAACTGGATATAGGAGTTTTTTAAATTTATACCAAACCCGCGGGAAAAACTTGTGAATTCAACCTCTCCGCCGCCAATAAATATCTTTATATTGGGATCTATTTTTTCAAACACTTCTTCCAGATCGGTCACGAAAGATGCCGGTATGGGTTTTTTGTCCCCATACGCCCAAAAAAGTACAGCACCGGCAAGCACTGCAAAAAGGATCACTACGTCAAATAGTATCCACCAGGAGATTTTAATTGCCTGTTTCATTATTAATGAGAAATTTTATTTCAAGTTTATCGTTTATAATCTATTCTGTTTTTATATTACGAATTGTTAATTTAATCAGCATAAATCTGGCTTATGGCAGAAGGCGATGACGATTTAGAAAAAACCGAAGAACCCACCAGCAGGCGGATTGAAGAGGCTGTAAAAAAGGGGCAGATTCCCTTTTCGCGTGAAGTAACCAGTTTCCTACTGTTCCTGACCTTTGCGATCCTTATTTTCTGGCTAATTCCCGCCTATAGCAAAAATGCCATAAGCTTTATGCAAAAGTTTATCATATCGCCGGAAGATATAAGGATCGATTACCAGAATTTTACGAGCCTTTTTACCGCGGTTGCAAAACAGACCCTGTTTATTTTCTCAATGCCCGTCATTATCACCGTTTTTGCCGTGCTGGTTTCAAGCATGATCCAAAACGGAATTGTTTTTTCTATTGAACCCCTGATCCCAAAACTTGAAAAGATCTCAATTTTAAAAGGGTTCAAAAAGCTCTTCTCATTACGCTCGTTTGTAGAGTTTTTGAAGGGACTTTTGAAGATCATAATCCTTAGCTACATCACCTATCTGATATTTAAATCCCACGCCAAAGATATCATTTCAACTATCGACCTTAGCCTTTCTGGCATAATGGGCACTTTTTCGCACCTCGCCTTTATGATAGTCCTGGCCGCCTGCGTCATGATGTTATTGGTTGCTATCACAGATTTTCTATATCAAAAATTCGAATATTTAAAAAGCCTGAGAATGACCAAACAAGAGCTAAAAGAAGAATTCAAACAAACCGAGGGGAATCCTGAGATCAAGGCAAAATTAAGGCAGATACGCCAGGAAAGGGCCCGCCGCCGGATGATCGCCGCAGTACCTAAAGCCGATGTTGTCATCAGGAACCCCACCCACTATGCCGTTGCCCTGGCCTATGACCAGAAAGCCAACGCCGCCCCCAAAGTTGTTGCCCTGGGACAGGACCTTATCGCCCTTAACATAATAAAAGTGGCCGAAGAACATGATGTTCCGGTGGTAACCAACCGCAACCTGGCAAAGGCGCTTTATGAAGCTGCTGAACTTGAAGAAGAAATCCCGCTTGAGCATTATAAGGCTGTTGCAGAAATAATTGCTTATGTGTATAAATTGAAGAAGAGAGCGATTTAAATAAATTTTAGATAACTGTAAAAACCATGAGCGATAAAAAATTCACAGATAAATTTTCTAAGAAAAAAACTGATAAAAAAGAAGAGGAAGAAATTATAGCCGGCGATAGCTCATCTTCCCTAAAACGTGATAAGAACAATTTCACCGATCATATAATCCGCTCACGGAATGATATGTGCTATAAAGTAATGGGCAGGGATTCAACCGGAAGGGTGGCATGGTATTTCATATTGCTCGACAAGGACAAGAAAGACCAGTTCATGCAGCACAAAAAAGGCGATAGTTATGACCTGGCTGACTATGGCAAGATCATTGCCTCCGGCTATGGGGAAGAAGTTCCGGAAGATGTAAAAGAAATGCTGAAAGAGAAATATGGTTTTGATAATTTCTAGTTAACCAATGATGTTCTTTTGAAGCTCGATAAGCTCCGCCACCCCTTTCTTTGCCAGCTTGAACATCTGTGTGAACTGCTCATCATCAAATGCATATTCTTCGGCACTGGCCTGGATCTCGATGATCTTTCCCGAACCTGTCAGAATAAAATTTGCATCCGCCTGAGCAGCGGAATCTTCTGAGTATTCCAGGTCCAAAATAGCTTCACCCTTGTAAACCCCGCATGAAACCGCAGCCACAGAATCAACTATCGGGAACTCCCTGACCTTGTTTTGCGATTTCAACTTTTTCATAGCCAGGTATAACGCCACATACCCACCGGTAATTGAAGCCGTACGCGTACCGCCATCTGCGTTTATCACATCACAATCTATGGTAACCTGGCGCTCACCAAGTTTCTCAGTATCTATCACCGCGCGTAAGGAGCGGCCTATCAGGCGCTGTATCTCAACCGTTCTGCCGCCCTGCTTGCCTTTTACCGCCTCACGCGGGTTGCGTGTATGGGTGGAACGCGGGAGCATGCCATATTCCGCGGTAACCCAACCTTCGCCCTTGCCTTTTAAAAACGGCGGAACATATTCCTCAACCGTAGCAGTACATAGAACTTTGGTTCTGCCGAAAGAGATCAGACAACTACCCTCAGCATATTCCGCAACATTTGGAATAATCTCTATCTTGCGCAATTGGTCTTGTTTACGGCCATCGGTTCTGGAAATCATTGAATTACCTTGAAATATAATAAGTTTATACTATTTATTGCTTGAAATCAGATTTTAATCAATAAACAAAACAATAGTTATAAGATGGCAGATACACAAGAAAATATAGCTAATGAAACCCTGAATGAGGAGCTTCCTGAAGAAACGCCAGAAAACCCGGCAGGAACAGAGGCTCAGGAGAAAACTCTCACTCCTGAAGAAGAAATTAAAGACCTTATAGATAGGAATTTACGCCTATTGGCAGAAATGCAGAATTTGCGCGCACGCCACCAGAAAGACCTACAGGCCACCCGCGAATATGCCGTCAGTGGCTTTGCAAATGATATGGTCAATCTTTCAGAGAATATATATCGCGCACGCGAAGCTATTCCAGCGGCTGAGGACGAAGTATATAAAAAGATACTTCATGGGCTTGACCTGACCATCGAAGAACTTAAAAAGGTTTTTACAAAACACGGAATTGAACGGGTCGCACCAAACGCCGGTGATAAATTTAATTATGCCCTGCACCAGGCGGTTGTTCAGGTGCCCACCAATGAATTTGAAGAAGGCTGCATAGTTAACCTGATCACTGCCGGTTACAGTTTGAAAGAAAGGCTGTTAAAGCCCGCCTTGGTTGCGGTTGCTAAAAAAGTTGCAGATGTTCAACCAATAACCCAACCAGAAGCCGGAGAATAACCTTGGAAAAATACTGCTTGGTTTATTCAACATTTCCTGATGAACGCGATGCTTTCAGGATATCTGAGCTGGCGATAAAGGAAAAATTGGCCGCTTGCGTTAACGTCGGTGGCAAGATCACATCTATTTACTGGTGGAACGGCGGTTTGGAAAATGGCGAAGAAATCAGCGTTTTGTTTAAAACAACTATGTCAAAATATGCAGAACTGGAACAGATGATCAAAAAAAACCACCCTTATGAAAATGCTTGCGTTATAATGCTTGAAATAAAAGATGGTTCACCGGAGTTTCTAAAATGGATCTCGGAAAGTGTTAAGTAAATATTAATTTTAGGCAAATTTAATGAAGCATATCGTAATCGTAGAATCACCCGCCAAATGCAAGACCATCAATAAGTATCTTGGTAAGGATTATACCGTTCTTGCATCTTATGGGCATATCCGTGATCTGCCGTCTAAGAACGGCTCGGTCTTGCCTGATAAAGATTTTCAAATGAATTATGAGGAATCTGACGGTTCCAAAAAGAACATAAAGGCCATCAAAGATGCGGTCAAGAAAGCTGATTCCCTGATCCTGGCAACCGATCCTGATCGCGAAGGTGAGGCCATTTCGTGGCATGTTTTGGAAATGCTTAAGAAAAGCAAAACCATAAAGAATGATTTTCCGGTCAAACGCATATCTTTCAGCTCCATAACTAAAACCGCGGTTGACGAAGCTTTGAACAACCCCCGTGAACTTGATATGGACCTGGTAAATGCACAACAAGCCCGCCGTGCACTTGATTACCTGGTAGGCTTTACACTTTCGCCGGTCCTATGGCGGAAACTACCCGGCAGCCGCTCCGCCGGCAGGGTTCAATCTGTTGCACTGCGCTTGATATGCGAACGGGAAACCGAAATTGAAAAATTCAGGGCTGATGAATATTGGTCTGTCCATGGCCTGTTCGCCAATTTGAAGAAGGAGAACTTTGCAACTAACCTGACCCAGGCTTTTGGCAAAAAACTTGAGAAACTTTCCGTTTCTAACAAAGCCGAAGCCGACAAGATATTAGCCGAGATCCTGAAAAAGAATTTTTCGATCGACTCAGTTGAGAAAAAACAAGTTTCAAGGAATCCTAAACCGCCATTTACAACCTCCACCCTTCAGCAGGAAGCTTCAAGAAAACTTGGTTTCAGCGCGAAAAAAACCATGATGGTCGCACAAAAGCTTTATGAGGGTGTGGATATTGGCGGTGAAACCACCGGTTTGATAACTTATATGAGAACTGACGGCCTTGATGTCGCCCCGGAAGCTTTGGCGCAAACCCGCACTGCCATTACAAAGAATTTCGGTGAAAAATATCTACCAGAAAAACTTCGGGTTTATAAATCGAAAGTAAAGAACGCACAAGAGGCGCACGAAGCCATCCGCCCGACCGACCCTCTACGCACACCTGATTCAGTGATAAAGTATCTTGATCCCGACCAGCAGAAACTTTATGAACTGGTCTGGAAGCGCATGATAGCAAGCCAAATGGAAAGTGCACAATTTAACCAGGTTGCAGTTGACGTGGCAAGCGAAGATAAAAAATTTGTGTTCAGGGCCACCGGCAATACAATAATTTTTGACGGTTTCTATAAATTATACCGTGAAGACCTTGACGACGAAGATGATGAAGATGCACCGAGTATCTTGCCGCCCCTGGCTGAAGGTGAAAAAGTGTCATTTGTAAAAGCTGACGAACCCAACCCTAACGCATTACAACATTTTACATCCCCACCACCAAGATATAACGAAGCGAGCCTGGTTAAGAAGCTCGAAGAACTCAGTATCGGCAGGCCCTCAACTTATGCAGCCATTATCTCTGTTTTGCAGGATAGGGGCTATGTAAGGCTTGAAAAACGCAGGTTCACACCCGAAATGCGCGGCAGGCTTGTTACTGCATTCCTGGAAGATTTTTTCACCCGCTATGTTGAATATGATTTTACCGCCAACCTTGAAGAAGAACTTGATCTGGTTTCAGAAGGTAAACTCGACTGGAGAAAAGCCTTAGAAAAATTCTGGAAAGATTTTAAAGTGAATGTCGATCAGGCGATGGAAATCAAGATGACTGACGTTCTTGACCGGCTTGATAAAGATATGGAACATATTTTCTTCCATGGTGAGGATATTGAAAAAGCAAGGGTCTGCCCAAAATGCACGAAAGGCAAACTTAGCCTCAAGACCGGAAAATTTGGCGCGTTCCTCGGCTGCTCAAGCTACCCTGAATGTGATTACACCCAGCAGCTTGATAATATTGTTGATAGAAAGGCTGATGATGCCGCTGAAGCTGAGGCCAGTGACCCTAACCTGACCGATGAAGAGCGGGCAGAAAATAAAAAGAAGGCCGCACAGTTTGAAACTAAAATCCTCGGTAAAAGTTCTGACGGCATTGATATTACCCTCCGAAAAGGCCCTTACGGCTTTTATGTCCAGCTTGGTGAAGCCGAGGGGAAAGTTAAACCGAAACGCACCGGCGTTCCGCGCGGAACACAGATCGATTCAATTGACCTGCCAATGGCAAACCAGCTATTGAGCCTGCCACGGTTAATTGGCAAGCACCCTGAAACCGGCGAGGATATCAAGGCTTCAATTGGTATGTATGGGCCTTACCTGATCCATAACAAGAGATTTGATTCCATAAAACCTGACAAATTATTTAACATATCCCTGGAAGAAGCAATTGAGATAGTATCAAAACCGAAAGAGAAAAAAGCCCGCGGTGGCGGCTTTAAAAAAGGCAAAGGCAAGGCTAAGGGTAAATCCAAAAGCAAAAAAGCCGCCGGAAATTCCGAAGAATAACAGCCGCAAAAAAGGGCTTTAGGTTTTCCTAAAGCCCTTTTTTTATTCCGATGATCAACAGTTTCCCTACGATGTTACAAGTATATCCGTGCTATTCAGATAGTCTGTAATTGCATGCTTGGTGCTGTCATACGCAATGTTCAGGAATGATATCGTAGCGTCAATATGACCATCATTATTGAAATCAATTTGTAATTGTATATGGCCAGATTCATTAACGATATGCGAAACCGCGATCAGATCGGCAAGATTTACACCACCTGAATGGTCTGCATCTACCATGCCGGTTACTTTGAAGGTATCAGAAACACCATTGATACCGAAATCAGATATCTTAGCGTTTACCGGATCAGCCAGGTTGAACACGAAAGTATCGTGACCGAAATTCCATACGTTATGTGTATAAGCATCGGTAAGTTTAAAGGCACTGAACTGGGTCGGGTCTGAGAAATCATAAGTTGTACCGTTAACCGTAACTTTACCGATATCTCCGGTAGCCGTACCATCCTGTAGTGAGATCGTATCATTACCAAAATTAAATACGTTGTCATGGTTCCAGTTGTCATTATCAATGGTAACCCCACTGCCGGAAGTAGTACCGTTGATATAGGTGAAGTTCATTTGCTTCACATCACCATAAACATCACCATGACCCATAGTTATGATGTCATTGCCGAAGTTAAATGTATTGGAAATAATGCTAACGTTGGCACTTGCCTGCGCATAAGGATTAAAACAGTCCACCGCATAATCAGCCGATGCGTTGCCCTGGTGACCCAACAGGTTGAGGGTACCGACATCTCCCGTTACCTCACCAAAATTCGCAGTGATAGTATCGTGACCGAAATTGAATGTATTATTTGCAATCGCCGCATTTGTATTTGCAATCGCATATTCGGTACCGCCTGTAGCCGCAGAACTGGCATAAGCAGTCGCATTACCGGCAGTTACAGTTAATGTTAAAGTTGTAACATCACCATATGCGAGGGTATTATCAAGATGGGCAGTGTTATCATCATAATGATATACGTTACTATTGCTCGTCTGGCTCGTGCTTATCACCTGGTCATGCGCATTGGCATCAGGTGTCACAACTGAAATGATCTTTTGGCCACCAGGATCGCCCTCATATACGATAACCGGTATGTCCGCACCGTAAATAGTGAAAGTTCCAAGGCCAAGGTTTGATACAAAACCATGAGTATCTGTCGCAGTATAGTGAAGTAATATCTGCTCGTGCGTGCCGGCAGCAAGATATGCGAAATCTGCGGTGTCAAAATGTATCGTGTCACCAATTATGCTAAT
>Ga0206903_10078_pt1 | contig 30205 bp, 32 predicted proteins | sample Alteio_BWOrgHeat_45_FD_152959 | JGI IMG/M metagenome (GOLD analysis project Ga0206903, IMG submission 152959) | Enriched cells from forest soil in Barre Woods Harvard Forest LTER site, Petersham, Massachusetts, United States -... | ecosystem: Environmental > Terrestrial > Soil > Temperate forest >... | reverse complement strand
TGTCTCGTCCTGAAATAGGTTGACTAAAAATCACCTATTTTATGGAGTTAAAAGAACAGATTATTAAGGAGTACCTGGAGCAGGGCTGCGGGTACAGAAAGTTGCAGGGTAAGTATGGTATCAGCCGTACTACTATCTGCAAATGGGTACAGATTTACCAGGGTATTCATGGTCTGGAACGCACTGCAAAACAACAAAGCCATTACCTTCGGGATATGGATGCCCCCAACAAAAAAAGACTTCCCAAAAAAGCACCTACTGCTGATGATCTGCAGAAGAAAATAACTGCACTGGAGAAACAACTTGAATGGGAAAAGCTACGCGGTGATGCTTTAGATACCATGATCGATATTGCAGAAGAGAAACTTAATATTTCCATTAGAAAAAAGTCTGGAAGCCCACAGTCCGGGAAATAAAAAAGACAAATAGTTATGTGAGTTTACAAACTATCTGTCGGCTGTTGGGCCATACGCCACAGGCGTATTATAAACATCAAAGCAAAACCATGCGCCTGCACCTGCAGGAAGGTATGATACTGCAGCAAATACAACAATTAAGAAAGCTGCAACCCCGGTGCGGTGGCCGCAAACTGTTTGTTGAGCTGCAAGCCTTTTTTAAAGAACACAATATTAAAATGGGTAGAGATGCATTCTTTAATTTGCTACGCAGAAACAAGCTGCTGGTGCGTAAGCTTAAGCGCAATGTATACACTACTATGAGCAAGCATCACTTCAGGCGCTATGCCAACCTGGTGAAGGATTTTACACCCTTAAAGGCACATGAGCTTTGGGTAGCAGACATCACTTATATACCCACCAAACACCGTCCTGCTTATCTGTTTTTAATTACTGATGCCTACTCAAGAAAGATTGTAGGTTTTCACCTGAGTGATGATATGAAAGTAAGCAGTGGTGTTATGGCGCTAAAGAAAGCTCTGGCACAAAAACCGGTTGAAGCTATCGTAATCCATCACAGCGATCGTGGCATACAGTACTGCAGCACAGAATACACTACGCTGCTGCAACAACACAACTGCATGATCAGCATGACACAGAACAGTGATCCATATGAGAATGCCATTGCAGAAAGAGTAAATGGGATTCTTAAAACAGAACTTATTAGCAGTTATTACAAAGACCCGGTAGAAGCATCAAGGCATATCAGCCGCTGTATTACCATTTACAATTACCGCAGGCGGCATGCAAGCCTGAACTGGCAAGTGCCAGAGGAAGTACACAAACAATATGGTATGCAAAAGAAAACATGGAAAAATTACTATTACAAACGCACTAAAAAAGAAGCAACTAATGCAAAGTAAGAACACAGGCCAACGCACAAAAATATTTGCTATAGCTATGAGAGCAACCGCAAATATTTTAGCCAACACACAGGGTAACACCAAAAGTAATATCAACCTATATCAGGATGAATTATCTTAGTCAACCAATAACAGGATTATTATTAAAAACCAGTCAACTTTTTTTAGGACGGGTCAAAATAAAAATCAGCTTCGGTATCAGCGTGACGAGCAGCAAATGCCCTGCCATCGCAAATACCGAACGTTGGCTGCTATGCTAAAATCATCCTCTTAATGCCTTTATCATACAATATACCTAGGACAATTTGTTTGTCGCTAATAGCTTTTTGTCAGGCTTATAATATATTTTGTAATCAAAAACTATCACCAATTATTATATCTCAATTTTGACAAAAAAAATTTCAATCTTGACAATTATAGGATCAGGGGTCCTCTCAATAGTTATTGCGACTGCTTGGGTTAATTATGGAGCAATTGAACTTGGAGCGTTAATTTATTTCCTCATTCCTTTAATAACTACAATCGGGACATTGTCGTTATTCTTAGTAACTGACATATTTTTAAAAGACGAGAGAAAGTTATTGACGATATCTTTCATTTGCATCAATATTTTGACAGGAGTTTTAATGCGACTAGATTTTTATTACAATATACTCAACTTGTAGAAAGCACAAGCAGCCAACAACAGGCTTGGCAAAAAACTGGGTGACTCAACGCAACAGCAACTTTTGTTTGGTTAATCAGCTTTTGTTTTCAGCTCGACATCATAAATTTGGCGACATCAATAACAATGAACTTTTAATTATAAATTTAGCAGCAGTTCCGGCGCGACGAATTTCAAATGCCAGTTCATTCGCCAAGCCGTGAACGTTATATGCAACCATAAAGAGCAACACCAACAAAATCGACATTCAAAAGAATAAATCTAAAATGAAACTTCTTGTTTCCACAATTATAGTAGTTGTAATATCTCTTGTGGGTTGCGATTCTCCAAAAAAAGATAAAAAGGAGGATGAGCAGAAACAAACTACTATGACAATGATTACATCAGTAGTCGGAGACGATATTCGTATTTCACTTGAAGGTACTGGTAAAGCAGTAATTAATTGGGGAGACGGAACTACAATCGATTCAATAAGTCTAATACCTAACAGGTCGCACCACAAACATAAATATAACGACACGACAAGTCATACTATAACCGTTATTGGTGATATTATTACATTTTTGGATTGTTCATATTGTAAATTAACGCATTTGGATGTAGGTGAAAATAGGACTTTAGAAACATTGATTTGCGGTTGGAATGGATTAACCTCGTTGGATTTAAGTAAAAATAAAGCACTTAAGAGATTAACTTGTCACGAAAATCGATTAACATCTTTGAACCTGAGTAATAATAAGTTATTAGACGATTTGTTTTGCATCAATAATCGCCTATCAATTTTAGATATTAGCAATTGCAAAGAAATGGTTCTATTGTATTGCTCTAGCAATAATTTAACAAATTTGGATGTAAGTAAAAATAAAAAACTGACAGAATTAGATTGCGGAGGTAACCAAATATCATCCTTGAAAATAGATAATAATATTTTACTGAAAAAATTGATTTGCTACGATAATCAACTATCTAATTTGGATATCACCAAAAATAACGAATTGAAAGAATTAAGTTGTAGTGGAAATCATTTGACTACTCTCAATATTAATAATTTGAAAAATTTAGAAGAGTTAAATTGTAGTGATAATCAATTGACATTTTTAGAGTTTAATAGAAATGTGGCACTGAAATATTTACGATGTGGCACTAATAATTTAAACACCTTGGACGTCAGTAAAAACAATGCACTAACAACATTGTCTTGTGAGAATAATCAATTAACAAGTCTTAATGTAAGCAAAAATGAAACGCTAGTGATTCTGAGTGTTGAAAATAATAAATTTGGTGCTAATGATTTAGACAACTTACTTTCACAACTGCATAACAACATTATCGAAAATGAGTCGAAAGTAGTATTCATTGCTGGTAATCCTGGCGTAATAAATTACAACCATAGGAAGACAAAACCAAAAGGATGGCGAGTTAGTACAACTTTAACAAATGAGTAATACATCAATAATGGCAGCATATAACAGGCGGTTTGGCTATATGGCCGGGAGACGAATATATTCTCAACTTTTTGTTCGCTATCAGCTTCAGTTTCAGCCGACGAATACCGCCGAGCATTAGAATAAATAATGAACTTTTATTTATAAATTTAGCAGCGGTTACGGGCTGACAATTTTCAAATACCGCCACATCGCCAAGCCGTGTCCGTTAGCAGCAACCTTTATGGACAGTTACCAATTATATAAAAGTTTGTACGACAGAGAATTGAAAAGACGATATGACTTGGACGCTGCTATAAATTTACCCTTGACACTTTTATCAATTATTGTTGCAGCAAATTCATATTTAGTAAATGAAAGTACTTGGACAGATTGCTCAGTAAAAATTATCGCTCAAAAGATTTTAGTACTTGTTACAGCAATTTGCTTAGGAATTTCAATTTATTATTTGACAAGGTCATTAAATAATTTTTTCAAAGGATTTGCCTATAGAAATTTAGGACTGACAACAGATATTAGAAAATATGAGAAAGACCTTCAAAACTATAACGACAAAGTTGTTGATGAAGAAAAGAAAATAAGTTTCGAAAATATTATTATTGACAAATTAACTAACGTTATTGACGACCATATCATCTTTAATGACAAAAGAAGTCACGACTTATACTCTGCTAAAACATTTTTGATAGTTTGCATAATGCTGACAATAATAAACTTCATAATTTTTTCACTAAAATTTGTAAATATATGAGCGACGATAAAGACGACAACCAAGCAACACCAACCCCACCTACACCACCGCAATTTCCAACTGACAGAGTCGAGTTAAATGACATTCCAGTCATTCCAACTTTTCCGACAGACAGAATTGAGAAAGGTGAAAAGCCTGGGGACATCAGTAAGAGCGATGACTAAGGTATGCTGCTAACATTGGGTTTGCCAAAATGGGGGCTGACGGAATACGTTCGTCAGCTTCCGTTTGTCTCGTCCTGAAATAGGTTGACTAAAAATCACCTATTTTATGGAGTTAAAAGAACAGATTATTAAGGAGTACCTGGAGCAGGGCTGCGGGTACAGAAAGTTGCAGGGTAAGTATGGTATCAGCCGTACTACTATCTGCAAATGGGTACAGATTTACCAGGGTATTCATGGTCTGGAACGCACTGCAAAACAACAAAGCCATTACCTTCGGGATATGGATGCCCCCAACAAAAAAAGACTTCCCAAAAAAGCACCTACTGCTGATGATCTGCAGAAGAAAATAACTGCACTGGAGAAACAACTTGAATGGGAAAAGCTACGCGGTGATGCTTTAGATACCATGATCGATATTGCAGAAGAGAAACTTAATATTTCCATTAGAAAAAAGTCTGGAAGCCCACAGTCCGGGAAATAAAAAAGACAAATAGTTATGTGAGTTTACAAACTATCTGTCGGCTGTTGGGCCATACGCCACAGGCGTATTATAAACATCAAAGCAAAACCATGCGCCTGCACCTGCAGGAAGGTATGATACTGCAGCAAATACAACAATTAAGAAAGCTGCAACCCCGGTGCGGTGGCCGCAAACTGTTTGTTGAGCTGCAAGCCTTTTTTAAAGAACACAATATTAAAATGGGTAGAGATGCATTCTTTAATTTGCTACGCAGAAACAAGCTGCTGGTGCGTAAGCTTAAGCGCAATGTATACACTACTATGAGCAAGCATCACTTCAGGCGCTATGCCAACCTGGTGAAGGATTTTACACCCTTAAAGGCACATGAGCTTTGGGTAGCAGACATCACTTATATACCCACCAAACACCGTCCTGCTTATCTGTTTTTAATTACTGATGCCTACTCAAGAAAGATTGTAGGTTTTCACCTGAGTGATGATATGAAAGTAAGCAGTGGTGTTATGGCGCTAAAGAAAGCTCTGGCACAAAAACCGGTTGAAGCTATCGTAATCCATCACAGCGATCGTGGCATACAGTACTGCAGCACAGAATACACTACGCTGCTGCAACAACACAACTGCATGATCAGCATGACACAGAACAGTGATCCATATGAGAATGCCATTGCAGAAAGAGTAAATGGGATTCTTAAAACAGAACTTATTAGCAGTTATTACAAAGACCCGGTAGAAGCATCAAGGCATATCAGCCGCTGTATTACCATTTACAATTACCGCAGGCGGCATGCAAGCCTGAACTGGCAAGTGCCAGAGGAAGTACACAAACAATATGGTATGCAAAAGAAAACATGGAAAAATTACTATTACAAACGCACTAAAAAAGAAGCAACTAATGCAAAGTAAGAACACAGGCCAACGCACAAAAATATTTGCTATAGCTATGAGAGCAACCGCAAATATTTTAGCCAACACACAGGGTAACACCAAAAGTAATATCAACCTATATCAGGATGAATTATCTTAGTCAACCAATAACAGGATTATTATTAAAAACCAGTCAACTTTTTTTAGGACGGGTCATTTTTCAATTAGGCATTTGTACCAGGCTGACCAATCGCTATTACCATGCCTTCACAAATGCTTGACGTTGGCTGAAATGTGACTAACAGCGTTTCAATTTCAGATGACAACGGTTTAATTTCGATTTTTTAAAACTAACTTTCTACTGGTTAATTAATGAAATGGAAATATGTTATATTTTTTTGTGCGTTAGCTGTAATGGCTTTTTGCTTTATTAAAATAGTTTATCCTATTATAAATATTAGCAGTGTTTATCCACCAATGAAAGAATACAACTTTTCTTTGACAACTGACAAGCTTGCTAATGAAATAATAAAAATTTCAAATAACGATACAAACATTAATTATAAAATAACGGACACAACTGGCACTTCAAACGACAATCTTAAATATTATGCGGACATTAATTTAAAGAATGATTCAACTTTATATTCTTATAACTTCTTTTATATCAAGTTAGACAAAACTCATTCTAAAATTGGTCTTGTAGGTGCTTTTGACAAGACGCATAAATTTGGCGGTTATCAAAATGACAGCAAAGACATGCAAAATCTCATCGCTATTTTTGAAAACAAATTTATTGACAGAATTAATAGCAATCAGCATTAGATGCCAAAACACTTCAGCCAACATGTGGTTTGGCAAAAAACTGGCTGACTCAAGGCAACATCAACTTTTGTTTTGCTACTCAACTTCAGCAATCAGCGCGACGATATAAATTTGACGACAGAAATAACAATGAACTTTTAATTATAAATTTAGCAGCAGTTCCGGCTGGACGAATTTCAAATACCAGTTCTTCGCCAAGCCTTGATCGTTGGTGGCAATTTTTTCGACAGCTTTAAACTCAAGGCTAATTGCAAAAAATAATAAGAAAATATATGGTAATTACAAAACCCTTGACAATAATATTTTTTGGACTACTTTTTTTCTCTTGTTGTACTCAACCACAGTCAAGACAAAACAAAACGAATCATTTTGATAGCACTATACAACAACAAAGCAAAACAAATTATTCTGATAGTACTATACAACAACAAAATAAAAAAGTTTCTCAACCCGATACAATCGACCAACTTCTTAAGGAAGCATTAATCAAACACACACTTGAGTTCAATAATGCATTTAGTATTGATGATTGGCAATCATTTTTATTTTTCAAATCGGGAAAATTCCTTAACAAGACTGAAAAAAACGCTCTATTAGTTTGTTGCAATGCTGACAGTACTTATCTAATCAAACTCTATTCAATTAAAAATAAAAAATGGTTTTTGTCAGACAGCATAGATGGACTTGGTGCATCTCCCAGTGAGTTTGACATAACGTTTTCTGATTATAATTTTGACAAACAAACAGATATTTATATTCAAGCATCTGCTTCACAAGGATGGTCGCTTTCAAGAGGTTATTTATTAATCATTGAACCAAAAACAAAGAAACTTAATTACCACAAGGAAGCAGATGATTTAGCAAATATGACACCTGAGAAAAAAACAAAAACTGTTATCTCTGAATTGTGGAATGGTTATAATATGAAAGGACAAAGTCAATTAACGCTGCTTTCAAATAAATGGATAAATGGGCAATTAAAAACAATTAGCAAAAGAGATATTATAGTAAAGTGATTTCGGAATAAAATAAAACTGCCACCAACAAAAATATTTGCGTTATCAGGGCGCGACATTAAGCACTTCAACAGCAGTAGTTTTATTCAGCTTTAGTTAACCGGCTGACATTTCTCGTTAGGCATTTGTACTTAACTTCGGCAATATAAAATAATCAGCTTCGGTACAGGCGTGACGAGTTTCGATGCCCTGCCATCGCAAATACCTAACGTAAGCAGCCACTTTATAATGACACTTTCCTTCAAACACATAGGACTTTTAATCGGAGTTGCTTCGACGTTTGTAAGTTTTCTTTTCTTCGGGAGACAGCAAGGCACTTATCAAATTTTGCTTATTTGCGGACTTGTAACCGCTTTGATTTTTTACCTGACTATTTTGTTTGGTAAAGGTCATCTAAAGACAAAGATATTTTGGACAGTTGTTGTTGCTCTTTGTGCCGTAGTTCAACAGTTGACAGAACCATTTTTAATTGACACTTCATACCGACTTTATATCAGCCAAAACAAAAATGTACTGACAGAAATAAACAATATCTTGATTAATAAACAAGGCGACATTACAATTTTAAATGACAGCATTTCTAAAGGTGACCAGTTAACTACTTTGGAAAGCGACAAAATACGAGAAGGACGAAAACAGTTAGGTGTTTATATTATTTCAAAATCTGACAATGGAATTTATTATGGCTTGTGGGGCTTTCTTGACGTTCGATTAGGAATTACATACTTGGCAGACAAAGTAAAGCCAGACAATAATTACCGACACTTAACAGGTAATTGGTTTCACTAACAGACAGAAAAGCGGCTGCTTACATGAGGCTTGGCAAAAAACTGGCTGACGGAACGCAACATCAACTTTTGTTTGGCTATTGTACTGTATCTATCAGCGTGACTCTATAAATTTGGCAACAGTAATAACAATGAACTTTTAATTATAAATTTAGCAGCGGTACCAGGCTGGACGAATTTCAAATACCAGTTATTCGCAAGCCGTGAACGTTAGGCGTAATTCAGATGCAAGACACAAATATCTTTATAGAGAAAATTGACGGTACGAAAAGACAAATAGATTGGGTTGAACTTAACCAACTCAAAAAAGATATCTTATGGACATTTGACGAGAATGGCAGCGAGTTACACAACGCATTTATACCTGCCTACTCCTTCACTTTGCCTTACTGGGAATATGTTACTTTAACTGGTGACAACTATTTTCAAGATGCGGAAAAATACTTTTATATAGAAGGAGCATTGATAATCATTTTATGCATGATTGCAGAATATGTTGACATCGTAGGTGGAAGTCAATTAGTTTTCGGCGACAATGAGATTATAAATATTCTCACTTATGCAAAGCAATTCAAACCTGTAAACGAAAATCAAACTGCTTTGAAAAACCTTGTTATTTCTGGACTTTCAATTTCAGCTTCAATTACAAATGAAGACATTGCACGCAATCAAGATTTTGACCATCCAGACTTAAATAATTTTCTTTCTAAACTGCAATGGGTTGACAAAGCGTTTATTCAACCATATTATAAATCAAAGCTTGACAAGAAATACGCCTAACATATGCATTTGTAAAAGCATGGCTTGACCAGCAACACTTGTGCAGCAGTAATTCTTATCATCTTTTGTTCCAAGCACGACATTTGGCAATTGTCCTTATCTTCAACTTATATTTTTCAATTAAGCATTTGTACAAGCAGACGGAACGTAAAATTCCATGCCTTCACAAATGCTTACCGTTAGCCGTAATATTATTTGACACACCCAACCACTAATTTTAATGTCAAACTTATTTAGTAGAAATGATTATGAAAATTTTGTTGATGAAGAAACTCGTGAACTGCTTGAAGAATATTTTCTCTGGCTTATAAATTCATTTGGAAAAGAAAATATTAAAAATAGAAAAGTGCTAACTCCTGATTTTAGCGATTTTCCAATTCGCTTTAATGGACAACAACAATCAGCAGTTGATATTTTAAAAATTGTAGCTACGCAAATGGAAATAAACCCAGACGAAATTATTATTCATTTCTACAAAGAAGGACAAAGTGAAATAGATACAGGTAGTCCTTTTGGACACCGTATATTTTTGCAAAATGTAAAAAATGAAAAATATTCCGGAGGCGTATATTTTGGGAAACAGGAAAGTGGTAAATATATTATCGGGCTTGAAGAAAAAAAATTGAAAGACCCTTTGGCTATAGTTGCAACGATATCACATGAACTAAGCCATATTAAATTACTTGGCGAAAAAAGAATCCAAGTAAATAATGAACATCTAACAGACCTCACAACAATAGTTTTTGGTCTTGGTATTTTTAATGCTAACGCTGCTTTTAAAACCGTATCAGGGTTTGATTATTGGGGATGGAGCAAGTCAGGTTATTTAACTCAAACGCAATGGGGTTATGCACTTGCATTATTTTCATATATAAGAGAAGATGAAAATCCAGAGTGGATTAAATTTTTATCAGCAAATGTGAAAGGCGCTTTCAAAAGAAGTATGAATTTTATCCAGAACAATCCAGAAATAATTTATACAAAGAAGAAGAGAATTACAGAACCTAACCCGAAGAATGAGTCAAGAAATAAAATATATGAGGCAAGAAAAAGTAAAGACTTTGATGAGCTTATAAAACTTTATAAAGAAAAACTTGAATTAAATCCTAACAACAAAGAAATTTATAATGCCATTGGATATTTTTTGCTTCAACAAAAAAATTATAAAGAAGCTATTAACTATTTTGATAAAGCAATCAATATTGCCCCAAAATATGATTTTCCATATAATAATAGAGGATATTGTAAACTTCAACTTGAAGATATAAAAAGTGCATATAAAGACATTAATAAAGCCTGTGAAATGAATCCATTCAACTCTTTTGCCTGGAGAAATTTAGGAGCTTATTATTTAAAAATAAATGAGCTTGAAAAAGCATTAGAGAATTTTGAAGAATCAGAAAAGATTGACAATAAAACGGAATTGATAAATTTCTATCTCGGAAAAACATACGAGAAATTGGGAAATAAAGAAAAAGCACAAGAGTATTTGAATAAATCTATCGAGTTTAATGAATATAATGACTCTCTAAATGAATAAAATACTACGGCTAACAAAAGTATTGCTGCAAGCGGGGCAGACACAGCGCAGCATCAGCAGCAGTAACGTTGTTCAGCTTCAGTTCCAGCGCGACGGAACGCAGGTGAGCATTGGTAAGTAAACATCAGCAATAAAATTAATTTAGCTTCGGTAACTGGCTGACACGGCGCTATTGCCCCGCCTGCAAGCAATACTGAGCCATTAGCTGCAATGCTTTGGCGACACGTTTAACATCAACTAACTAAGCAATGAACAATTTACTTTTCATTTTGACCTTAATGATTTTCTCTAACTGTAATAATGAGAAAAAACCTAAAGACAATGCTTCACTGATCCCCAAAAACAAAAGTGATTCTACGATAGCCGAGAAAAAAGAAAAACAGCTTGTACAATACACCGACAAACAACTTGAAAACTTCCTGGACAGCATTGGAAAACTTTCTCCAACTCCTTTTATAGACAAAGTTTCATTTATGACTGACTCTATTTTTAAAACCCAAAAACAACTTGATGTAACAATAAATTCTAAAGATTTTTCAAAACTGAAACAAGGCTGTAAAGTAGAAAAGCTTGACATTAAAACCGCTAAGAGAATTTTTGGTAACATAGAAATTGATAGTTCCTACGAAGTGGAAGGAACTATTCCTTTAACCTTTGTTTCTTTTGACAATAATAAAGCTGATTTTAAAGAATTTGCCGTGTGCCCTGGTTATGCTGATGCTGGATGGAGTTGTGAAATGTACTTTTTCTCTGCCAATAAAATTATTTCAAAGCACAACATTTATCATCGTTACGGACTTGAACTGAAGCACTATAAAGATGCTGACGGTAAGACTGTAATTTACTACAAAGAGAACTATCAAAGTGGCTCAGGAATATGGTGGTTTAACTTCTACTTTTATAAGTATTATGATAACAAACTAATTCCAATTTTGAACGAACTTGAAAATGGCAATCTACAATTTCCTTGGAGCATTCGTGCGTTATGGCTTGAATCGACAGTCATAAAAACAAGCCCGTTGACTTTGAAGATGGTTTATTATCAGGCATTTTCTGATTCCTCTGAAAGCCCAAACTTTATTAACGATTCCACTCTTGTTCAATACACTTGGGATGAGAAATCAAAGACGTTAATCGGCAACTATGAAAAATCAAAAATCAACAAAGCACAAATCCTAACGTATTATCTTGAAGACAATGAACTCTTATTTATCAATGCTTACTATAAAACATTAAGATCTTGTCTTCAAGATAAAATAATGCGACAGCCGACACTCAACTATTTGAACAAAGTAAAAAACCATTATGAAAATAACTAAAAGTCAAATCTTAGGGTGTAAAGCAGCACATGCAGGCAACAGCAGGCTTGGCAAAAAACTGGCGCGACCCAACGCAACATCAACTTTAGTTTCGCTATTCAGCTTCAGTAATCAGCTCGACGTTATAAATTTGGCGACATCAATAACAATGAACTTTTAATTATAAATTTAGCAGCAGTTCGGGCTGACGAATTTCAAATACCAGTTCTTCGCCAAGCCGTGAACGTTGTGTGTAATTTTATGAGACCTTCAATTCTAACTTTTCTCATTTTGTTTTTACTTGGCTTTTGTGCAGCGGGACAAAAATCAAAAGATTACAAGTTTGTTTATAGATTACAACCTGACAATTTTAATGACACGGAAAAATTCGTAACTGACACACTTAAAAATTTTGAAAGTGCTTCAACAGTAACGGCGGTAATTAAAAATTATCAATCAAAACCAATCGGGTTTTTGACAGTAATTTTTAAAGATGCTGACACGACAATCAAAACAATGACAAATGAAAGCGGTTTGTTTTCTATAAAGCTAAAGCCTTCAAATTATGCTATAACCATCGCCGGTATTAACTACAAAGCTTTGACAAAACAAATTCATGTTGACACTAACAATGACTTTAATCTTACAATTACTCTTGCAAGACAAACTCCAATGAACTGGTACAACATTCATTCAAGAAAAAAATTATCACAAGCTGACATTGATAATATTAAAAATTGTATTGAGAATAATGAACAGTCATTTGACAAATGCAAAAAGAAATATGATTATTATATAACTCTTGAAATATAAAAAACTACACCCAACAAAGAGGTTTGGCGAAAAAACTGGCGCGACGTAACGCAGCATCAACTTTTGTTTGGCTAATCAGCGGCAGTTATCGGCTTGACTTTATAAATTTGGCAATATCAATAACAATGAACTTTTAATTATAAATTTAGCCGCAGTTCAGGCTGGACTAATTTCAAATACCAGTTCTTCGCCAAGCCCGATCGTTGGCTGCAACCATCTCATGACACCAAAAATTCATATGCTTTCTATTAACTACAAAACATTTAATGAGAATTTATTAGTGACACAAAATTATTGCGACAATCAATTGTCAAACACAGACAAAAATTTTGCATCGTTATTTAGAAGCATTAATCCGACTTATAATAACGAAAAACTTTTTGAGTTCATTCTAAATAAAATTCCAACTGCTCAGGAAGAAAAATTTTTCTACTTATTTCTTGTCAATTGGAAGATAGACCCGGGCTATAAAGAAAATTTGTATGAAGAATTGTTCGCTAAACAACTTCAAATAAAAAATGACTTGACACTTGCTAATGATGATAAAAGCTATGAAGGCCAAGTATTCATTTTTGAAATTGATGGAACATTAAATGATGGTGCTGCGGCAGTTTCATCACATGGATTTTTAGATGATTATAATTGTCCGCCTATTGACACATGGTTTTATTTAACTAAAGAAGGTGATAATAGACTTTTATTTGCTTGGGTCCCAAAAGAATTCATTAGCTATTTTGACGATGGAATTTCTGTTAATCCAGAAGGCTGTATTAGATGGTTTAGAGATTATCCGAAAGAAATAAAAGAAATTACAACGACAAACAAGCGAACAAAATTCATGGACTTTATTTATGGACTTCCTAAGTTTATGAAAAAATAACTAAACGCAAAATGGCTGCAGCCAACAAAAGTATTTGTGTCAGCGGGGCTGACCGGTCAAGCTATTAAGCTGTTGCACAAAACCAAGCTGCTGTAACTGGCTTGACCGAACGCTATTCAGCAATGGATTTAAACTTCGACTTTTGTTTATTAATTTAGCTGCTGTTCCAGGCTGGACATTAAGTACTCCCACCGAACACAAATACAACACGTTGGCGGTTATTGTCTCTGACAACATTAAACTCATGAAGTTTTCGAAAACACGACTTTTACTTATTTGTGGTTTGACTTTGCTTTTTGTATCGTGTAACAATAATGAAAGTACTACAGCAAAAATTTCAACAGACTTAGTACCGACTACTCCTCAAATCAATTATTCGGTAACAAAAGAATTTCCACATGATACTTCATTATTTACAGAAGGACTTTTATTTCATAATGGAATACTTTATGAAAGCACTGGTTCACCGGACGAACTTCCATTTACAAAATCTCTAATTGTTACGGATGACTTATTAACAGGAAAGTTTGACAAGAAAGTTGAGTTAGATAAGACAAAATATTTCGGTGAGGGAATTGTGTTTCTTGATAATAAACTTTATCAGCTTACTTATAAAAATCAAATGGGATTTATTTATGATTCTAAAACGTTCAAACAAATCGGAACTTTTAAGTATTCCAATATTGAAGGCTGGAGTTTAACGACAGATGGAAAAAGTTTAATAATGAGTGATGGCACGGATAAAGTTACTTTTTTAAATCCTAAGAGTTTGACACTAATTAAAGTGTTATCAATCTCAGATAATAATTCTCCATTGGATAATATAAATGAATTAGAATTTATAAAGGGATTTATATACGCAAATGTTTGGCTAACAAATTCTATCGTTAAAATTGATACATCAAATGGAAAAGTTGTTGGCAGGCTTGACTTAAGCTCATTAGTTTTTGAAGCAAAGAATAAAAATCCGCATGCTGATGTTTTAAATGGCATAGCCTATGATTCAGTTACGGACAAAATTTATGTGACAGGAAAACTGTGGGCAAACGTTTATGAAATAAATTTTCCCCACTAATAAAAACCACAACAGCCAACAAGTGTATTGCGGCAATTTGGGCTGGACATTGTAAGCTTCAACAGCAACAAAAAATTCAGCTTCGGTTATCAGCACGACATTATAAATTTGGCTATCGAATAAATATTCAACCACGGTTTTGATATCAGCAGTAGTTTAGGCTTCATAGAATTCTATTACCCAAACTGCAGCAATACCTACCGTTGTGCGTAAGCTACTGTGACATGGTAAAATCAAAATTTAGTATAACAGGCTTTTGGTTTCTAACGGTTGTGACGACTTACGCGTTTTACAATCTTGTTTCGCTATTCTTAGAGTTTTTCTTTGGTATAACATTTTTTAAGCCGTTGACACTTACTCATGGAGAAAGTGACCATTTAGTTTTTCAAATTGTTACTTTTTCTATTTTATCAATTCTGTTTATACCTATAATTTATTTTAATGCTGTCGTTGTAACCATTGACAATTTCAATAAGACTATTTTATTTAAAAATATCTTCACAAAAAAGAAAAGACTTTATTCTTTTACAGAACTTGACGGTTTTGTTGACACATATTATAAAGACGGTTATCAAGCAAAATTTGACATTATTTATCTTATAAAGAGTGACAAGCGAATAGAAAAAATCTCTCGGTACTTCTATTCAAATTATAAGGATTTAAAAGCAGGGCTTGAATCATTGACTTATTTAGGATTTAGAGAATTTTACTTATTCAAAAATTTAAAAATTCTATTTCGACAAAACGTTCCTGACTGACAAAGCATCGCCTAACATGAGGTTTGGCTAAAAACTGGACGGAACGCAACATAAACTTCTGTTTGGCTAACACTTTGATCTACCCGGCCATTATAAATTCCAGCACAACAGCAAGCCCTACCGTTAACGGTCATGCCATAGCGACAACCCTACCTTTCTGCATGTACTATCAATACTTGTCGTATTCAACCCTTAAGATTATCGCATTTAGCCTGCAACAGCACGATCTTTATTGACGAGATTTGTATCGTAACAAAACCAAATTGGAGAAGTTTTTTAATTAATAAATTATAAGAGGAGGTGAAATAATATGAGAAAAATAATCGTCCTGTCAATGATTTCATTAGATGGCGTAATGCAGGCACCCGGTGGGCCTGAGGAAGATACATCAGGCAGTTTCAAATATGGCGGCTGGACAGCACCGTATGGTGATGAAGTTGGTGGTGAGGTGGTGCAAAAAGAGCTGAGCCAAACTGCAGATTATCTTTTGGGCAGGAAAACATTTGATATCTGGGCGGCCTACTGGCCTGAACATGCAGACTTTTGGCCGGGCATCAATGAGGGCACAAAATATGTTATGTCCAGTACCATGAAAAAGTCAGGCTGGAAAAACACGGTATTTATCGAAAGCCTGGAAGATATCAAAAAGCTCAAAAATTCAGAAGGTGCTAACATCCAGGTTTGGGGCAGCAGTAAACTTATTCAGCTGTTACTTGGGAATGATTTAGTGGATGAACTCTGTCTCAAAATTTACCCCCTGACACTTGGTGAAGGAAAAAAGTTGTTTGACAGCGGCCCGATTCCGGCAGCCTTTACATTAACAGAGAGTGTTGTTACATCAACCGGGGTTATTATAGCCGGTTACAAGCGGGCCGGAGAAGTTAAGACAGGTACTGTTGGAGCTAAAGAGCAATAAAATGAGAAAACTAATTGCAGCAATCAATATGACACTTGACGGGTTTTGCGACCACACGGCAATGATTGCAGACGAAGAAATACACCAACATTATAATGAGCTATTAAGTAATGCAGACACCCTTATATACGGAAGGATAACCTATCAGCTTATGGAAAGTTATTGGCCAACTGTGGTAAAAAATCCTACGGGTAAAAAACCAATAGATGAATTTGCAGTATTAATAGACAATATTTCGAAGATTGTTTTTTCCCGCACGCTTCAACATGTTGATTGGAAAAATACAAAACTGAAAAAGGAAGTTATTAGAGAAGAAGTTTTAGAACTCAAGCAACCCCGCAATGGCGAGGGTAAAAACATTTTAGTTGGCAGCCCGGGTTTAATAGCAGCCCTGGCGCAACTTAACTTAATTGATGAATACCAACTCTGTATTCATCCGATTATTTTAGGAAGCGGGTTACCATTATTCAAAAACATAAGCGATAGCATTGATCTTAAACTCTTAAAAACAAAAACATTTGGTTGTGGCGCAGTAACTCTTTACTATGATCCGACAAAAAAATGATTTCTTTCCGGTAATGTTTCTTAGCCATGCTATGTGCGCAGAAAGAACATTGCGGTTTACTTATTGGTAAAAGTTTTTGGGTGAATTGTACTAATAACAATACAAAAGCGCAATACCAGTTACCTGATTTTCGATAACCGGGTTTCTTAATGAATAGCGCTTATATCATAAATTTACGTGCCTTTAGGAACAGTGCTAACTTGTGGCTAATCATGATAAATTAAGTTTGACATTCAACAGCAATTAAAATGGACAGGAGCAGAGTATATAGAATTGTTTTTGCCAGTGTTTATCCGTTATACATAAAAAAAGCGGAGGCAAAAGGGCGCACAAAGGAAGAAGTTGATGCCATTATTTTTTGGTTAACGGGTTACAACAAACAAACATTGCAAAAACAAATAGACAAGAAAAATGATTTCGAAACATTTTTCGACCAGGCACCTGCACTTAATCCGGATGTTTCAAAAATTACAGGTGTAATTTGCGGATACCGGGTGGAAGAAATCGAAGACAAACTGATTCAAAAGATGCGTTATTTAGATAAGTTGATTGATGAATTAGCTAAAGGGAGAGCAATGGAGAAGATATTGAGAAAGTAAGCAAATTTAACGGCACAGTTCCGGGCTTGCCTGGCAACGATTCAAGGCCTTCTACCTGGCCGTGGCGTAAGCGTAACGAACAACATTATAAACGACAAACATCAGGATAAAATGAAAAAGACATCATTAATAGCTTTAGTTATTACAACATCTTTTCTTTCAGGTTTCGCACTAAAGACGGCAATTACAAAACAAAATAAAGCAACAACAATGAAAAAAGTAACAGGCATTGGCGGCATTTTTTTTAAATGCAAAGACCCTAATAAAATGAGAGAATGGTACAAAACGCATTTAGGTTTTGATACAAACGCATATGGGGCAACTTTTGAGTGGTATGAAGGTGCAGACAGCACAAAGAAAGGACAAACACAATGGAGTCCGTTTGCTGAAACAACAAAATATTTTGAGCCTTCAACAAAAGACTTTATGATAAACTATAGAGTTGAGAATTTAGAAGCTCTTGTTGAAGAATTAAAAAAAGAAGGCGTTACTGTTGTAGACAGTGTTGAATCTTACGACTATGGTAAATTTGTACATATCCTTGACACAGAAGGAAACAAAGTTGAATTGTGGGAACCTAAGGATTGAGAAAGGGTTGAGGCTGACCTTCCCTGATTATTGCCAGAACACAAAGCCCTGAGACTTTAGCCATAACCTTAAAAACAGCGTGATATTGGGTAATGATAAAAAATATATTCCTGCATTAAGCTTTGATTTTCTGACCGGTTACTATGACCGGGCAATTAAAAGAGTAATGCCAGGTGGGTTCAGACAAATACTTATACAACAGATTAACCCTTTTGCAAACGAAATGATTCTTGATTTTGGAACAGGAACATCAGAAATTGCAATCCTCCTTAAAAAAGAAATCTCCGCAATAAAAATCATAGGAATAGATGTTGACCCAAAAGTTTTAAGAATTGCAAAAAAAAAAATAGCACATCAAAACCTGGACATACAGGTTCTTGAATATGATGGGAAGACGTTTCCATTCCCGAATAACTATTTTGATAAAGTTGTAAGTTGCCTGGTATTTCATCACCTTTCTCCATATCAAAAACAAATTGCGCTTGATGAAATTTTCAGAGTATTAAAAACGGGTGGGGAAATTCATATCGCAGACTGGGGTTTGGAAAGAAACAAAATAAAAGCAAAGTTTCTCAATTTCCTTGGATACTTTAAAGTTCTACAATATATTGTTGAACACGGGAAAGGGCTATTTCCGGGATATATAACACGATCAGGCTTCAAGAATTTAACCGAAACGCATTATCTGAAGACAAGAACGGGCACACTATGTTACTATATGGCAACGAAATAAAAGAAGTTCGGAATCTTCCTGCCGCTGCCAGTATTGTGCGTTCGCCGTTATTGTGTCTTTTGACCAACAACTGCAGGGGAAAGACCGCACAACAATGACATTGCTAAAAGTGTTGTAAGTTTCTCTGTTTTTCGTACCAAAAGGGTCTCGTAGTTTTGAGCAGGGCTTTAAACGGAGACTATGCAATTTGACACTTATATACCTTGTGATATTCTGAAACCGTTCGTGAAGTCGTTCGCTGTGCAGGAAACCACAGAAGAAACCACTTACAAAGTTTTACCTGACACAGGTTTGGTTATCGGTTTTCAATACAAAGGAAGATTATCACGGATTCAGAACGGGCAGGAAACTTCTTTATCCATTTCCGGCGTTTCGGGCTTAGCTGACCATAGCCGGAAATTTAAAAACTCTGCCAACATCGGAACGGTTTTAATTTTCTTCAAAGAAGCAGGTGCGTCACAATTTTTCAGACAACCATTGCACGAACTATTCAGGGAAAGCTTTTCGTTAGAAAACTTTATGCTTCGTTCCGAACTGTTATGTTTAGAAGAAGGATTAGCAGAAGCAAAGACAGACGCACCTCGTATTGCAGCAGTTGAACGATTTTTAATCAGCAGAATGACCAACACTGAACCCGACAAATTAGTGTTGGCGGCACTTGCACTCATTCACAAAAGCAAAGGCAATATCAGGATAAAGGAATTAACCGGGCAATTACACATCAGCCAAAGCCCGTTAGAAAAGAGATTCCGGCAGGCAGTGGGCGCTTCTCCTAAAAAATTTGCTTCCATTGTTCGCCTCAAATATGTTATTCAGCAATACAATTCAGCAAACTCTTTAACTGAATTAAGCTACGAGGCCGGTTTCTACGACCAGGCCCACTTTATTAAAGAGTTTAAAACGTTCACAGGCGATACACCTGAAAAGTTTTTTACTGGCAAGGAATAAAAAACGATTTTTTACAATTACAGGGCTTTTGGTTGTTTCACTTTTGCATTATGATCATTCAAACAAATCGTTTCACAATTAAAAATGCAAAAAGATGTTTACAGCAGAACAAATCAAAGCGGCTCACAGCAAAGTAAAATCAGGTGCAGATTTTCCTGCTTATATTAAAGACTTAAAACAATTGGGTGTAACCTTTTACGAAACCTATGTTGCCGACGGCCACACAAACTACTTTGGGGATAATGATTATAAAATATCATCTCCTGCAAAGTATACCATGCTGGCTATTGCAGAAGTTTGCAATGCAGAATCGTTTATGGCGGATTTATCAACGCACCAGCAAGGCAAGACAGACTACCCGGCATTCTGTACAGACAGCGCCAGGTCAGGTATTGAAAAATGGGCTGTTTCCATAGACAGTATGACCTGTACTTATTTTGACAAAACAGGAAATAAAATATTGGTTGAACAAATACCAAATTAGATCATGAGCCAACCAAATCTTACGATGTACCGTTCAAGGCCTGAGACACGTATTGTTACAGCTACAGTTTTTAGCCCTTAATATAGACCTTTGATTATTGTGATCACTATTTAACGGTTAAACATATTGTTCCATATAAAATGTGTTCTAATTCCACCATATTGCGGCTTTAAAAAAATAAAAATTTATGAAACTTAGTATTGTTCTCCTGGCTATATTTTTCTGTGGTGCGGTTTATACTACATATGGCCAGACTTCTGATGCGGAAGCAGAAGCTATCGTTAACCTGTTGGGCGTTCAAAAAAAGGAAGCTGTAGCCAAATTGGTTTATGTTGAACCAAAAGATTCTGTGGCTTTCTGGAAATTATATGATGAATACGATCAGCTTAACCGCAAAACTGCAAAATCAAGGCTTGCATTGTATGAAAAAACTGCTCATTCCTACAGCAATTTAACGCCTGAAGTTGCAGACACGCTGGCCACTCAATATTTTGCAAACCGCATGGGCCAGGAAAAAACGCTCGAAGAATATTATAAGAAAATAAAAGCAGCCACTAATGCAGTTACTGCATTTCAATTTTACCAGTCGGAAGTATATATTCTTACGCAGCTAAGGGCTTCCATTATGCAGCAAATACCTACATACGGACAGTTGGTGCATGCGTCGAAAAAAAGGTAATGCTTTATCAATTTCTATTTAAATGCTGATATGATAACTTAGCTGTTATCTGTATCGGTTTATAAAATAAAAACCCGGCAATTACTGTTGCCGGGTTTCTGTTTATATATGGAATATTAATTTTGAACCGGGGTAGTTGTAGTAGGATTAGGATCAGGATCAGAATTATGAGCTTTTGCTTTTTTGTCAATAGCCTTTTCGTCTTTTTTCACCTGCTTGTCTTCCTTTTTTGTAGCCTTATCTGTTTTTACTTCATCTTTTGCAACGGTAGCGCGGTCCTCGTCTTTTGAAAGCTTTGAGCCACTTTGATCATTCTTCAAATCCTGCTTGTCTGCCTTTAATTGTTGTTTGTCTTCGTTTTTTGTGTGTTGATCTTCTTTTAGATCTTTCGCCTGTGTTTTAACTGCAGTATGTTTAGGATGTGTTGTTTGAGCAAAGGTTGCGCCGCCAATTACTGTTGCGCAAATAAGCATGAAGAGTGTTTTTTTCATTTTTTAAATGTTTTATGGTTCATTGACAAAGACTTTTGCTTTCAGTTTAATTTGGCCATTCAATTTTTATTTTTTTAACAACAAAAGCAGCGGCAGAAAGACGTTCTTCATCAACCTTTCCTGATCTCTTACTTATCTTCGCGGGCTTATGACACAGGAAAAACTTACTGAATTGCGGTCCCGCTTAGCCGGGATAAGGAGGTTTCTTTGACGTTGGTAACCGCACGCAAAAAATAGAGAACGACAGGCAACTATCACTTTCGCCGGGCTTCTGGAACGATAATGAACGCGCCACCGGCATCATGAAAGAAATAAAGACAAATGAATACTGGCTTAAACTGTATGGGCAGGTTGAAACTGCAGTGGAAGATTTTGCTGTGCTGTTTGATTTCTGGAAAGAAGGCGATGCAACAGAAGAAGAAGTAAAGCAGGCTTACGGCCAGGCAATAGCCGGGCTGGATGATGCAGAGTTTAAAAGTACACTCAATCAGCCTGAAGATGAATTGCCGGCAGTGCTGCAGATCAACCCGGGCGCAGGTGGAACCGAAAGCCAGGATTGGGCAGAAATGTTGTTGCGCATGTACAGAATGTATGGCGATAAACAAGGCTGGAAAGTTACCGAACTCGATTACCAGGAAGGCGATGGCGCCGGCATTAAAACAGCAACCTTACAATTTGACGGCCCGTTTGCTTACGGCTTTTTAAAAGCAGAAAGCGGCGTGCACCGTTTGGTTAGAATTTCCCCATTCGACAGCAATGCAAGAAGACATACCTCTTTTGCAAGCGTTTTTGTTTATCCTTTGATTGATGATACGATCGAGATCAGCGTAAACCCCGCAGATCTTGAATGGGAATTTTATCGCAGCGGTGGTAAAGGAGGGCAGAATGTAAACAAGGTTGAAACGGCTGTCCGGTTAAAACATATTCCATCGGGAATAATTGTTGAATGCCAGCAAAGCAGAACGCAGGGCGAAAACCGTGAGCTTGCGTTAAAGATGCTAAAGAGCCGTTTGTATGAAGAAGAATTGCGTAAGCGCGAAGAAGCAAAAAATGCTGCCAATGCAGGAAAGAAAAAAATAGAGTGGGGGAGCCAGATAAGAAGTTATGTTTTTCATCCGTATAAAATGATCAAAGATCATCGTACCGGTTATGAAGTGGGAAATGTACAACCTGTAATGGACGGTGAACTGGATGGATTCATCAAAGCATATTTGATGATGGAAAAAGAAGCAGAGCAGCAAAATTAATTATGCCGGATAGTAGCTCAACAAACTGAATGAAGTAAGCAGTTGCCATATTAATTGTCATTGTTTCTTTATCTTGTTATTTCAATTCTCCCTAACTCTTTATTCAGTTTGTTGAGCTTTATCAATTAAAACCAATGAAAAATTATCTTTTTAGCTTTCTTCTTTTATCGCTAAGCACTTATAATTATGCGCAGCCCCGTTTTCTTGATTCATCATTTGGCAACAATGGAAAAGTTGTTACAGATTTTGGAAGTGAAGAATCAATAAACAGCATTGCATTTCAAAGTGACAACAAAATTGTTGCCGCCGGTTATTATGATCTGATTAAAAAAAATTTGGCCTTCGACTGGGATGTTTGTGCACTTGCACGCTATAAAACAGATGGTGAATTGGATTCATCATTTGGAGAAAATGGGTTTATAACTTTCGATAGTACTTTTTCTGACCTTGATGCAATTGTTATTCAGAAAGATGATAAAATTGCCGGCACTGGCTATGCTTATCCATTCAATAGTGAAGGGCCGGCTTTTTTAAAGATAATACGGCGGCAGAAAAATGGTGAGCCCGACCCATCTTTTGGAATTAACGGGAATGTTTATTTCGGCGATTCAATAACTGATTTTTATGGTAAGGCTATTGCATTGCAGGATGATGGCAGGTTTATAGTGGCGGGTATTAATAACACTATTAATGAGTGGGACAGTTCCTTTGTTTTTGTTGCGAGATTTAATAATAACGGAACATTAGATCCAGGTTTCGGTAATAATGGAAGTGAAAAGATTATTGTCGGCTTTAGATCTTTTGCAACAAGTGTTGCGCTTAATTCAAGAGGTGATATAATCATATCCGGATATAATACAACCAACCCTGGCTTAACTCAACCTTTTGTAATTGCTCTTACTTCATCAGGTGAACTGAATAAAAAGTTTGGAGATAATGGTATTGTAATCACTCAACTTAAGAACAATTCGGCTTTTGCCACGATGGCGCTTACAAAAGATAAAAAAATTATTGCCGGAGGTTATGTTCAAGCCAGTGATCAATCTGAGGATTATAATTTCTTTTTAATAAAGTATAATAGCAATGGCACAACAGATTCATCTTTTGGAATGAACGGAATTGTGAACAGTGATTTAGGTTATTCTGATCAAATCACTTCAATCGCTATTCAGCCGGATGAAAAAATTATTGCCGGAGGATATAGTTTTAGGGCAGATATTAATGAAACATATTTTGCACTATCGCGTTACTCGGGTGATGGAATGCCTGATCATTCTTTCGGATCACAGGGAAGAATACTCACTGCTTTTTCAGGGCACAGAAATACATTAAGCAAAATTCTTTTACAGCCTGATGGTAAAATTACAGCCGGGGGAACATCTTCAATAAGAAGATACGGCTACGGGGATTTTGCTTTATCAAGATATACAAATTATAATAGTGAAAATACCGGCTTGAAAGTACCTGTTGCTTTGAACCCTGATAAAGAGAAATCAATAGCACTTGTTACACCAGCAAACTTTTTTAAGTAACGTGAATCCGGTTTAAGCCTGGGAGGTTTTACGATGAATAAGCCTTCGATGCGATCAGAGGATAAAATCGTAATCAATCAATTAAACCCCTGCAGGGTTCCGATGTTGTTTACCCGTTCTTTATCCCGCAATTCTTACGGGGTTATTCAAATTAAATCCTTTCAGGATTACTCTATGCTTAGCCGAACTCACGGTTAAGTAAGCATCAATAAAAATGGCACGATAATTTAAGGTATAACTGTATTGTATAACTTTTAAAACTTATTGTTATGCCAGATAGTAAAACAGACCCGCAGGGTTTTTCAACAGTAAATGCTGATGAAGAAAGAGATATGGGAGCAAAAGGCGGCCCCGCAACAAGTTTAGGCAGCGCCGATAATAAACACACAATTGCTCATCCTTATGATGAGGACATTCAAACGCAGTTAGCAGCAAAAAGTACACAGAATAAAAAGAATGGCAATAATGAAGGAAAAGCAAAATAAGTAAACCTATGGAAGAATCATAAACATAGATTCATTTGAATAAACGTTTATGTTTATCCGCGCCGGTTAACTTTAAAAGTTAACCGGTTTTTTATTTAAAACGCTACATTTTGTATAGTTTTTCAAACAAATATTTTAGTGTGTAAGATGATACACCAAATATTCTCCCGTTTGAAAATTAAATGTGGCAGAACGTTGCATCTCAACAGGATCCCCTGAAAACAAATCACGATATTTTCCTGCTAATGCAGGATGATTTATATTAAAGGCTGCAGCCTTTTTACCAATGTTCATCAATACTAAAACTTTATCGTGTTGTCTTCTGCATAAATAAGCCAGGATATTATCTGCATTGGTTTGCAACAATAGTACAGAAGCACTTTCCTGCAAGGCTTTATTTCTTTTGCGAATAGTTAATAAGGTTTTATAAAAACTATCCAATTCAACATCCCCATCCCAATCAATAAAATCTTTTTCAAAAAATTCCAATCGTTTGTAGTTGGGTTTTTCCTGTCCCGAATAAATTAATGGAATGCCCGGCCAGGTACAGGTAAACACTGTCATTGCTTTTGCGCTGGCTCCATATTTTTCATATTCTGTTCCATGGTAAGTATTTTCATCATGATTGGATGTAAACAATAATTTTCTTGAACCGATAGGATAATGAGAATAGTTGATCAGCAATGGTTTTATTTCTTCAAACTTCAATTCATCTTTAAAGTATTTATCAAAAGCGCGCATCACTTCCCATCCATAAGTAAGGTCAAAAGCTTCATGATAATTTAATATCTCGCATTCAGCCAGCCAGAACAAGCATTTTACTGCATCACATTCACCTCTCGCTTCGATCCAGAAATCAACAGGAACCGTTCGCGCCATATCACAGCGAAAGCCATCAATATCAAATTTTGTTACCCAATGCTTCATGGCGTTTATCATGCCTTGGCGCAATGCAGGAATTTCATAGTTCAGATCAATCACATCAACCCAGCCATATAGTTCTGTAAAGTTTCCATGTTCATCTTTGCGATACCAGTCAGAATGTTCTTTTGTCCATTGATGATCATAACCGGTATGATTTGCTACCCAGTCAATGATCACTTTCATTCCGAAAAAATGCGCTGTTTTGATCAGCTCTTTAAAATCATCTTCTGTTCCGTATGCGGGATCGATATTTGTGTACGAACTTGCTGCATAATAACTGCCGAAAGTGCCTTGTCTTTTTTCAACGCTGACAGGAGTGATGGGCATCAGCCACAAAATATCAATACCCATATTGTGCAGCCGCGGAATATGTTTTATAAAAGCTTTGAAAGTGCCTTCGCGCGTATATTGACGAACATTAACCTCGTAAATATTTGTACCATTTCCCCAATCGATAATAGGAAAAGCTATTGCCATGAAATTTTTTAGGAGAAAAAAACAAGTATTATACCAATGGTTAATATGAGGATTGAGAAATCAGCAATTAATAATGCCCGTTGCAAAATTTTTGCAGACGATAGAGCAAAAGACATTGAACAGTTGTCTTAGAAGCTGTTTAAATTTATAGTTTGCAAACATCTCTATAAGAAAATGAATACAATATGCATTTGAACCACATAGATCACAGGCACATAGGGATCACATAGACTTAGCTATGTGTGCATTTTCTATGTATGTGTCTATTGTGGTAAAAATATCTGCATACGAAATTTGAAATCATTTTTAAACAGCTTCTAAGTGAATGACCAAACAATGCCTGTAACAAGCATTTTAAAAAGAGTACATACAAGAACAGGAACAGTTTTTTCTCGGTTACTCAAATTAATATAAATTTATGGTGCTATTGAAATCCCTTGTTGGTGACAAGATCATAACTGTTCGGAGGAATGATCATCAACATCACACTGGTTGAAAAGCAAGGGAGTGTCGGTACACAAGGGTAGCCACTATATTTAATTAATGTTTTCAGAAAAAGCAGAAGTCTCAGAAAATGCTATGCCTTGCAACGATCCTGCTATTAATAACGCTGCCACACAGGGGGAGGCGTTGGCCCGGACGGATGCGCGGAGCGATCATGCCGTTCTTGAAATGCTTGCATTCATAAGTTGCCCTTAAAAACAAATATGCCTGCAAATAATTTTCTTTGGTTACTTTCATTTGCATCAACCTGCCCCGATTCTTCGCATTGGCGCCAGGCTAATTTTTTTATACATCACTTAAATACAATTATTATATGCTCAAGCCGCATGGCTTCGTTGTTCCATCGGCGCTGCTTTCGCTTCTTTGAAAAAATGTCCGCTTGAGGCGGATTTTTTCAATCCCGACATTCGTCGGGACCGAACCGAAAGAGGCGCCTTATGTGACAACTGGTAACAACCTGAAATTACAGGCGCTGATTATTGTGAAGTTCAGGCTGGTACTGTATTTAAACCGATTATAGTATTTCTTAACCTGACGCTAATGCGATTCTTCGGGAGGCAAAAGAAAGTAACAATCATAATTAAAAAGAATCACTTTCTTAAGAGAGAAAGATCAATTCATAGAGGCAATATAAAATATAATGAATGAAATAAAAGAACATATAAAAAATCTTCCGAACAGTTATGGTGACAACACCAACAAGAGCATCAGAGGCTGCCTCAATAGTGGAGGTTCGTGTATATTAAAAAACGATAAAACTGTAATAAATTACTACTACCATTTAAAACATACCATACGAAAACAAAGAAAACCTACATCCTGTCTCAACCTTTTTCTGAGACGATTCTTACTATTTTATTTTTTTTTAATTATTGCGATTTGTCTTCATGCCCAAATCACCGTTTGCTCCTGGAATCTTGAAAACTTTGGTAAATCAAAAACTAATTCAGCGATAGAGTTTATTGCCAATACGGTTAAAGATTATGATATAGTTGCTATACAGGAAGTAGTTGCTGAAGACCCGGGTGGCGCCCGGGCGGTGGCAAGGTTAAACGAAGCATTAAACAGAAAAGGTTTTAAATGGGACTATCGCGTTAGTGATATTACAAGTAGTGAAAACCCGGATAGAAGAGAGCGCTATGCTTTTTTATGGAAAACATCAAAAGTAAAGCTCACAGGCAAAGCATGGCTTGAGGTAAAATACAATGTTGAAATTGACAGAGAACCTTTTCTTGCCACATTCATGTATAACAATAAAGAATTTACACTTGTTGACTTTCATGCGATTCCCAAGGCAAAACAACCGGAAACAGAGATAAAATATTTTAAATTTTTACCTGGTGAATATCCTGATAAGGATTTGATCTTTTGCGGCGACTTTAATTGTCCGCAATCACATACAGTATTCAATCCACTAAAAGCAATGGGTTACAAACCGATTCTTGTTGATCAAAAAACTTCTTTAAAAGAAAAATGTGTAAACAATAACTGTTTGGCTTCAGAATATGATAATATGTTTTACAATACTTCCAAAATAAAATATATAAAATCGGGAGTTATTCCTTTTTTTCAAAATTTTAATGATGATTTAAAAGAGGCAAGAAAAGTTTCTGATCATGCTCCCATTTATTTTGAATTTATTTTAAATCAGATGCAACCAGACAGGCTTTCGTTGTAGCCGCAGCCTTCAATGCAAAGGCGTTGTTTCACCATGTTTTCATTTTTTGAATGAAAGTCTCCAAAGCAGGTTTAGCGTTTCCTGTAATATAATTTTTCAGTCCGAGGCTATTCATAAAACCGCAAAGGTAACCTGGTTCAATAGCCTGTTCCCTGGCGTATTCTTCGCAGAATTGCGGGGGATAATCATACAAACCATGATAAAAAATAAACGCTAATTTTCCAGCGTTCTTGTACGGTTGCAGATCTTCAAACATATTTTCCACGAATTGTTGCTGCAATAATTCAGATGAATTATTTTCTGTTGATGAAGGATAACCTATTTCAGTAAATGCAAATGATTTTTTACCGGCTTTCTGCGCCATAAGATCAAAATCATTATGCACATCTGCAGGTGACCGCATTAGCCAATGGGTGCCTGATTCATCTGTAGGATAATATGTATAACAAGCAAAATCACTGTTCGGCAACAGGCTGTCGAAAATAGCCGGGCTGGTGATAAGCGAATTAAAGGTGATGATAGTACCAACTTTCATCCATGGCATTTTTTGATGAATATGATCAACCGCCTGCTGATAAAAATTTTTAAATGAATTTAATTCAGATGGATTTGAACCAAGGTATGCATCTACTTCATTGCCGATTAATATACGGGATATTTTTTGGATGGGCGATAAAGCGGCTATCGCATCAATTAAAGCAAGGAAGCGTTTAATTAAGACCGTATCATCAAATGATCTTGAAGCAATATCTGCCGGAACAATTTTCCTGTTGGTGTCGATCATTTTTAATACCAGGATATAACTTTTCAACTTTGTATTATCGGGGTCGAGCAGTGTAAGCGGGTTAAGTATATTATCCTGTAAAGAAAAATTGTAAGGAGATGTTTCCAGGTTGGTCCATTCAGCACTCATGCCAAATAAATTTATTCCTATTGAATGTGCATAGTTTATGCCATCAAGATAACCTGGTAAACCCGGCGCTGAATTTTGGTTAAGCAATAGGGAAAGACCAACCAATCCTTGTGTTTTTGCCTGGTTTGTATGGTCATCTTTTTCTGTGCATGATAACAATATGAATACGCTGCTGCTACATACCACAAGAAAAAATAAAATGATTTTTTTCATAACCGGTTTTTCAATTTGTGGTTTTAAGATTTCTTAACAACAAATAAACAAAGCAAAAAGCGTTTGATGATAATAAACAGTTTGAACGGGTTTTATACAGCAATTAAGGGTAGAAAATGCAGGTAAATGAGTGGTTTAATTTCTGAAGACTGCAGGTAAGCAGGCGTTTAATGCATTGTGTTTACCGGAGGTCTTTACATAAAGCAGTGGTGGATATTTCATGCGGATAAATTACAGCAAGCAGGACTACTATGAATCTACATTTTCACAGGAGTTAGAAGGGAAATGCCTGTTGCCCCAATGCCTGGTTGTATAGCTTTGTGCGTTTGCCACCGACATTGGGATAAGTAGTATATCTTCTTTATTGATGAAAGTGACTTTGCTTTTTATCACAAGAGTCTTCCCTTTTTGGAAGATTTTTTCTTTAAAGCCTGCTATAATGATCCAACCCTTGTATCTTTCCTTCGCCAGCCGCAAACCCGATACCTGTTTATTTACATTCCAACCAGGCTTAGACATATTGAAATAAAACAACAAAAGCACGCAGTTAATATGAAGCAAGTATAGAGGAGGTATGGAGGAGGTATGAAGGAGACTGCAAGGAAGGCGCAACCTTGTATGACTCATTATTACTTTCAAAGCATAAATAATCTTACCTGATCTGCTTTTGATTTATGATCTTCAACATTTATTACGCCTTCTAACCCTTTAATAAACCATTCAAAAAAACAGGCATTAATTGCTCCATTTGTTCAGGAATGCTATGAAGG
>Ga0206903_10086_pt1 | contig 30348 bp, 28 predicted proteins | sample Alteio_BWOrgHeat_45_FD_152959 | JGI IMG/M metagenome (GOLD analysis project Ga0206903, IMG submission 152959) | Enriched cells from forest soil in Barre Woods Harvard Forest LTER site, Petersham, Massachusetts, United States -... | ecosystem: Environmental > Terrestrial > Soil > Temperate forest >... | reverse complement strand
AGACAGTACTGTAAAAAAACCTAATGGAATAGTTGGAACTCCTGATGGAAAATATTTGTATGTGGCTGATATGGGCGCAGGTAAAACTTATCGTTATAATATAAACAATGATGGCTTGTTAAGCAACAAAACAATATTTGCCAACGAAGCGTCTGATGGGATGACGATAGATAATCTTGGCAATATTTACTTAACCGGTAATGGCGTTATGGTGTATAATTCAAAAGGAGAGAAGATAGAGCATATTGATGTGCCTGAAAAATGGACCGGCAATATTTGTTTTGGTGGAAAAAATAAAACAATGCTTTTTATTACTGCATCCAAATCTGTATATACCATTCAAACAGCAGTGAAAGGAGTTGAATAAGATCTTTGCAATAACTTCATACTTCAAATAAAATTTATGGAGCACAAAACACATTACGATACTGTTTCCAATGCAATTGAAGCGTTGCGCAAACAAGGTTATACAACTGATTTTAAAATTGAAAGCGATGCTATAACGTGCAACGAAGAAAAGTTTGATGCAAACAATTTTGAAGTAGTTGATGTGTATCGTTATGAGGGCAATTCAGATCCCGCAGATGAAGCAGCCGTATACGCTATTAAATCTTCCAATGGGTTGAAAGGAATTTTAATTACCGGGTACGGCGCTTCGGCTGATGAAGCTTCTGCAGAAATATTGGAAAAACTTGGCAGGCATTAAGCCTGGTTTGTTTCCTTGTGATATTCTTTATCGTAAGCCCTGATGATCGCTTTTACAAGGCGGTGACGAACCACATCTTCTTCATTTAATTCTATCTGTGCAATGCCATTAATGTCTTTAAGTATGCGCATGGATTTGTCCAAACCGCTGCGCTGATTTTTGGGAAGATCTATCTGCGTAGGGTCACCTGTTATAATAGCTTTTGCGTTGGGGCCGATACGCGTTAAAAACATTTTTAGCTGAAGATCGTTTGCGTTCTGTGCTTCATCCAGTAATATAAAAGCATTGTCCAATGTACGGCCGCGCATATATGCGAGCGGTGCAATTTCAATAGTGCGCGTGCTCATGTAATAGCCTAATTTATCAGCAGGTATCATATCATCCAGCGCATCATATAAAGGCCTTAAATACGGATCTATTTTTTCTTTAAGATCACCGGGCAAAAAGCCAAGATTTTCACCGGCTTCAACTGCGGGGCGTGTTAAGATGATCTTTTTTACAAGCTTGTTTTTCAAAGCCTTTACGGCGATGGCAACAGCCGTATATGTTTTACCTGTTCCCGCAGGGCCAACTGCAAAAACAATGTCGTTGGTATCTGCTGCCTGCACCATTCTTTTTTGATTAGCGGTTCTTGCGCGAACTGTTTTTCCATTAGGTCCAAAAACAAGAATGTCATTCGGATTTTTGTCAACGAAGTTGTCTATCGTTTCTGCATCGTCACCACCTAATATCTGCTCAAAATAATTTTCACTCATGCCTCCGTTGCGTTCCATATACTGGATCAGGAGGTCTATTTTTTCTTTTGCTGATTCTACCTGTTCCGGTGCGCCGCTGAGCTTTAATTGTGTGCCTCTTGAAAGTATTTTAAGCAGCGGAAATTTTTTTCTGAGTATGTCAAGCTTTTTGTTGTTTACGCCGAAGAATTCTATTGGATTTAATGTGTCGAGGCTAATTATTGTTTCTGTCAAAGGTTTTTAATTTAATTGATGGATGAATCATGTTTACTGTTACTTGCTAACCTGTTCTTCAAATATATTTACCACAAGGGATGCAATGCAATTTTTGTTGTTCACATGATGTTAATTAAAGGTACGTTTAAAAATGTAAACATTGTATTAAACTGATGTTATCAAATCGCGCAAGACAATTTATAAACCGATATTGAAACCAAAGAAAACACCAAAACGCTGCGGGCGTTCTTCAGGTAAAGGGGTTGGTAAAACACGCCAGATAAAATCAATAGAAAAGAATTTTAAAACATTATCTATGCCTGTTCCCAATTCAAGATACATTTTGTTATTGAGCGTTTGAAAAGGGCTGCCACTACTGAAATTGAGTTGATAATTTGCATCTGATAAATTGCCTACTATACCTTTTGCTTCCCAGAACTGGCGCAGCTTTAATTTGCGTGTAAGCTTTGTATAACGGAATATTCCGGAACCAATATGATGCTGAATGCTAAAGCCCGCATACCTGTCTGTAAGATATTGAAAACGGTTCATGAGATTAAAAGAATATTTGCTGTAATAATACCAATCGTTACCAGGCAGCATGTAAAGCAAATTGTAAGGCAATGTGCCATATGATTTTCCTGCAAATACATTGTAATATAAAAATCCGTATGGAGAAACATTTAAATAATCAGAAACTGAAATATCAACCTTGTCATATTTATAACTGCTGTTAAAAACGCCTGGAAAGCCATGTACATAATGCAGTTCAACGATCGGGAAATCACTTCCTAAACTATAACGCGTAAAATTATCTTCAAAAGTGCGCTCCTGGTAAGCATACCTCAAACGGAAGCCTGTTTCAAAAGTGTTGAAAGGCTCGCCTTGTTTAGCCGGATATAATTCTGAACCGGGAAGATTGAGCAAAGCTTCATATTGGCGGCTGCTGCCTGTTATACCAAAGCCAAAACCATTGTTCGTTTCTGCATAGTATTCTAATTTTTTTTCTGTTACCTGCTGGTACTTATAAGTTATGCCGGGCTTACGGAAGAAGAACGCAAAAATGTTATCCGAACCCAGCTGATCGTAAAACACCTGGCCGTTGTCAATATCTTTTTTATAATATGCATCAATATAACTCCAGGGCGTACGGCTTAACTGGTATTTTACTTCAGCCTTGCCTTTATATGTTTCATCTTTAAAACCGTAAGCAAGATAACCTCCCAGGTTCAGGTTTTTGTTAAAGCCCATATTGGTAGCCGCGTCAAACCTTAATCTTGTGCCTTCATATTCATTTGCTGATATCCAGTTATACCACGGGCCTATGCGTATATTGCCAATGTCTTTTGTTCCCGTAGTTAAAAAATTAACGTCGTTCCGGTAGTGTATATAGGTTTTATTTTTCTCCAGCGTATCCAATACTTTGTATACTGTTTGCTCATCTGCATTTAAAGGTTCATGTCTTCGCTGCACCCAAAAAGAATCGGGTTTATTTTGCGCGTCTTTGTTCAATAAAATATCTTCATTTGATTTATTTGAATCGAGGCTTGCTGTAACCAGGCTGCTGTTGATAAGCACATTCCTGTAGGTTGCTGTTTTACGCGCTTTAAAGCCAAGATGCGTTTTGCCGATGGGTGATACATCAGCCACGAACTTGTCTTTATATAAAAACCATATTGAGTCGTTTACCAGTTTAAATTCCTGTATCAATGTAAGGCCTGTAACGTAATTAAGGTTGGCATCAATTGAAGGCCGCAGCATTATTTTCTGAATGGAAAAACTGCTGTCATGAATCCAGCAATCTCCTGTGAACAGGTCTCCTCCGGGATGTTTGGGTGTAAACGCAAAATGAACCAGTCTCTTACCTGCGATATATTGTGTATCCAGTAATTTGAAATTATAATAAATTTCTCCGTAATCACTAAATGGCCCAACATACATTTTATTGAATACCGGTATTAAATTGGCGTATGCATCAATATTCTGATAAGTAGTGCCTAATTGTTTTATGATGCTTTCATTATCTAGGCCATTAGTGATACTTGCCTTAATTACTTCACGCGTTTTGCGTGGATCGCGCTGGTAGTAATAATCAGAAAGTGTTTCTGTTAAATAAACAGGCAGGTAAGGTTCTTTTTCTGTTGTACTGTCAACATAATCTAAAACAAAATCAAGCTTTTTAAGAAACAGGGTTTTCCCGAGTTTTTCTTTGTTTACGTTGTTCAGATCAAGCTCAAGCTTATTGTATACTTCATAACTGAAATTATTAAGCTTGCGGCGGTCGTTTGCAGGTTTGTGTTGAATTATTTTTTTCCAAAACCATAAAGCGCGGTTGTATTTTGTTTTTACCACAACTTCCTGTTGTGATAAAAGAATAAGATGAATAGTTATGAACGAAGAATCTTTCAGGTCTGTTTCAGCAATTTTTATTGGTGTGTATCCGACACTTGTAATTTGCAAGGTATCGTGCGCGCCAACATTATTTAATGCAAGAGAAAAGCGGCCTGACGAATCAGTAAGCATGCCGGTTCCGTTCACCAAAAACCTTACAGAAGCAAAAGATATGGGTTCATCACTTTGCTTATCCAATACTTCTCCGCTTATAATTTTTGTTTGCGCTGATAAATAAATGGGTATAAAAAAAATTATAATCAACAAAACCTGCCGCAACACTTTATGCATGTGGTCAAAATTATTCTCAAACTGCGAGAAAACAGAAATCGTAATTTAAAACGAGCTATTATTAAACTTGGTTTAACAACCCTCATGCAGCATCTTATGCAAATAGGACAGTACGTGCATAGAAAACCTTAAATGATTCACCAATTTTAAAAAAGGTTGGAAAGAGTTAAAAAAAAATTTTAAGATTTAAAGCAATTAGTTGGTATGAAATTAGATTTTATAGTTAGAATCCAATATAAAAACATCAATATGAAAAAAGAAACAAACGGAACGCCCACAAAAACAGCAGCGGGAAAAGCTGCCTCTAACGATTCAGCCCATAAAGAAAATCTTTCAAAAATTTTTGAAGATACTTTGAAAGATATCTATTGGGCAGAAAAACATCTTACAAAAGCGTTACCCAAAATGAGTAAGGCTGCATACGATGAAGATCTCAGCAATGCCTTCGCTAATCACCTGCAGGAAACGCAAGGCCATGTTGAAAGACTGGAACGTGTTTTTGAACAATTAGGTAAAAAAGCGCAGGCGAAAAAATGCCCGGCAATGGAAGGCCTTGTTGAAGAAGGCAGTGAAGCCATTGATGAATATGAGGAAGGTTATGCACGTGATGCAGCTCTTATTATTGCGGCACAAAAAATAGAGCATTATGAAATTGCTGCATATGGCAGCCTGAAAGCGCATGCAAAGATGATGGGTGATGAAGGTATTGCAGCGTTGCTGGAAGAAACAGAAACAGAAGAAGGCAATGCTGATAAAAAGCTTACAGAAATATCAGAAACAGTAAATCAACAGGCATATGAAACTGTTGAATAAACAATAAAAATCCTTTATTATTTAACTATAAAAAATCAAACAGTATGTCTAAAAAAATAATTACAGGCGCAGTACTTGCAGTTGCTGCAGGTTTGGCAACCTACTTCTACAGAAGGAACAGAAACAGAATAAATGAAGTTGCATCCAACGCATATGCTAAGATGAATGATACAATTAATTATGCTGAAGATAAAGCAGACAATATTTTTTCTTAATTGTTCTTTTCAGACTAAAACCTCCTGACAATCGTCGGGGGGTTTTGGTTATTATATATATCCTTTTTCAACTTAACGGAATTAATTGCACTGAATATATTTCCAGGATATAAGTTTTTCACCTCTCTAACCATCATCAATTGCAGAATCTTACATTTGCAATTTATTTCGCCTGATGAAATTATATCCAGATTCTGCCGAGCACCAGCTTGAATTCTCAAAAATAAAAAGCCTTCTTTCTTCTTTTTGCAATACTGAATATGCCAAAGAAAAAGTTGTCAATTTGCGCATTCACACAAAGAAAGAGATCATTACACTGCAGTTGCAACAATCGTATGAATGCAAACTTATTGTTGAGCAGGGGCAGTCATTGCCCAATGATTTCGACATAAATCTTAATCGCGCTTTAAAACTGTTAAGCATTGAAGGCAGCATTTTACAGGTTGAAGATTTTATGCATATCCGCAGGCTTGCTGCAAATACGGAAAGAATTTTTCGTTGGTTTGATGCAGAACGCAAGCTTGCTTATCCGGCGTTATATAAAGTGATCGAAGATTCACATTATGAAAAGGCGATCACACAAATGATCGATGAAGTTTTTGATGAAGCAGGAAACATAAAAGATAATGCCAGTGAAGCTTTGCAAAAGATCAGGCACAATCTTTATCGCAAACGCATTGAATTAAGGCGTGTATTTGAAAAAACAGTAGCGCGTTTAAACAAGGCAGGTTACAGTGCCGAAATAGACGAAAGTTTCAGTAACGGCAGGAGAGTGGTGGCAGTGTTCTCAGAATTCAAACGACAGGTAAAAGGAATTTTACATGGAGAAAGCGATAGCCGCAAAACAGCATTCATAGAACCTGAAGAAACCATTGAGCTGAACAACGAAGTTTTTTCATTGGAAAATGAAGAACGAAAAGAAATACAACGCATATTAAAATCGCTTACTTCAAAGCTTTCTGCTTACAGCAATTTGTTGCAACAATGGTTGCAGATCGCAGGCGAGTTTGATTTCATTCAGGCAAAAGCAAAACTTAGCATTGAAATAAAGGGCAATTATCCAAACATAACCGATGGCGCAATTCTTGATCTGAAAGAAGCATTCCATCCGCTGTTGATCTTGCATAATAAGCAAACAAATAAGCCAACCATTCCGCTTACTTTAAAGCTGAATGAAAAGAACCGTATTCTTATTATAAGCGGCCCGAATGCGGGCGGTAAAACCGTTGCTATGAAAACCATCGGCCTTAATCAAATGATGCTGCAAAGTGGTTTGCTTGTGCCTGTTCGCCAGGATTCGGAGATGGGAATTTTCAAGCAGTTGTTCATTCATATTGGTGATACACAAAGCATAGAATTTGATCTCAGCACTTATTCATCGCATTTGCTGCACATGAAATATTTTATTGAGAACTGTAACGGTAAAACCTTGTTCTTTATTGATGAGCTTGGCAGCGGAACAGATCCTAATCTTGGCGGCGCATTTGCTGAAATTATCTTAAGCGAGCTGAATCGCAAACATGCTTTTGGCGTTGTTACCACGCATTATCTTAATCTTAAAATTTTTGCTAACCATACATCCGGAATCATAAATGGTTCTATGATGTTTGATGAAGAGAATTTGCAGGCGTTATATAAGCTGAATATTGGTAAGCCCGGCAGTTCTTACACCTTCGCCATTGCAGAACGCATCGGCTTGCCAAAACATTTGATAATGCAGGCAAAGAAGTTGGTGGATGAAGATCATTTCCGTCTTGATAAATTATTGAATCGTACAGAACAGGATCTGCAACAAATACAAAAAGAAAGAAAAGAACTGAATGATCTTATTGCTGAAAATGAGCGATTGAAAAAGCAATTATCTGTTACGCTGGATAAAGAAAAACACCAGCAGCAGGTTGAACTCCTGAGGCATCAAAACAAAATAACAGAAGATCGCATTGCTTATTTAAAAGATATGGAACGCAAGCTGAAGCAGGTGGTGATCGACTGGAAAAAATCAGATAATAAAAACGAGGTGCTGAAGCAATTGCAGGAGATGCTGTTTAAACGAAAAGAGAACGAGGTTAAAAATAAGCTGGAAAAAAAGATAGAGTCAAAATACCGTGAAGTACAGGCACCGATCGCAGTTGGCTCTAAAGTAAAGATGAAAAAGAATTACCAGGTGGGCGAAGTAAAAGAAATTCGCGGCAAAAGAGCAGTGGTACAAATTGGTACTGTGCCGATTAATATTAACTTAGATGATCTTGTAGTGATCGAAGAAAAACAGGTAAGCTGATATAAGCAAAATAATATGGCAGTGTTTGAGAAAGTATTGTTTGTAGATGATGATCCTATCATGGTGAAAATAACCGAGCGTATAATGCAGTTGCTTGATTTTTCCAACCAGTTTATTTCAAAGAAAGACGGGCTCCAGGCAAAAGATTATCTTATCCATAATACTGAGGGATTACCGGATATTATTTTTGTTGACCTGCACATGAATGTCATGAACGGATGGAAGTTCATCGAATGGTTTAAGGAATGGTGTTTGTCTGCAGGAGTAAAGATACCGTTGTATGTTCTTTCATCCGGTTTAAACGAAGATGGTGCAATCCTGGATGCAATTGACGGATATTTGATGAAGCCGTTAACGGCTGAAAACCTTTCTCACATTTCCGGCAAGCACCCGGTTAAAAACATTTAAACTTTGCCGATACTAACAACTGTTTATTTTTGCCGCGCTAAAAAACACTAATAAAAAAACGATGGCTACCAAAACAGATACATTTCAGTCGCCGGACTATTACCTGGTTGATGAGTTGCTGACCGAAGAGCAAAAGATGGTGCGTGATACAATACGCAATTACGTGAAGAAAGAAATATCACCTGTAATAGAAGATTATGCGCAGCGCGCGGAATTTCCTGAATTTATTGTAAAACAAATGGGTGAGTTGGGCTGTTTTGGTCCAACCATTCCACCTGAATATGGCGGTGGAGGTTTGGATTATATCAGCTATGGTTTGATGATGCAGGAGCTTGAGCGCGGCGATAGCGGCGTGCGCTCCACAGCGAGTGTGCAGGGCAGCCTGGTAATGTTTCCCATCTATGCTTATGGAAGCGAAGAACAACGCAAAAAATATTTACCCAAACTTGGCAGCGGTGAATGGCTTGGGTGTTTTGGATTGACCGAACCTGATTTCGGAAGTAATCCTGCAGGCATGATCACTAATTTTAAAGATGATGGTGATCATGTTATTTTGAACGGCGCTAAAATGTGGATCAGCAACGCGCCCTTTGCACAGGTGGCAGTGGTTTGGGCCAAAGATGAAAGTGGTGAAATACGGGGGCTTATTGTTGAGCGTGGCATGGAAGGATTTACCACACCTACTACACATGGTAAATGGAGTTTACGCGCAAGCGCAACGGGAGAGCTGGTGTTTCATGAGGTGCGGGTTCCCAAAGAAAATATATTTCCAAACGTAAAAGGTTTAAAGGGCCCGTTGGGTTGTTTAACCAAAGCCCGGTACGGAATTGCCTGGGGTGCTTTAGGCGCCGCCATGGATTGTTACGACACGGCTTTGCAATACAGCAAAGAGCGCATCCAGTTTGATAAACCTATCGGCGCTTTCCAGTTGCAGCAAAAGAAATTAGCTGAGATGATAACAGAAATTACAAAGGCCCAATTACTTGTCTGGCGGCTGGGTGTTTTAATGAACGAAGGCAGGGCAACGCCGGTACAGGTTAGCATGGCCAAGCGCAACAGTTGCGAGATAGCGGCCAACATTGCAAGAGATGCAAGGGCTATGTTAGGCGGAATGGGCATTACCGGCGAATACAGCATTATGCGCCACATGATGAATATTGAAAGCGTACTCACTTATGAAGGCACGCACGATGTGCACCTGCTTATTACCGGTATGGATGTTACGGGTTTTAATGCGTTTAAATAATTATCTGAACCGGGATTTTTTGGATTAAGAGATTGAAGCAATGAATCGCAATGTTCTTGGCTAACGCACTATGCTTTGGAGAGATATTGCGGGAAAGGAAGATTGCAAAGCAAGACACAAGATGCCAGCACACAGACAACTATTACGACCTATGAAGATAATATTGTTATTTTAATAACTGCTTTTTCATTACCTTTTTGTAAAGAACTCTTACCACCATTATAATGTACAATACTAAAGCTTATAATAACAGTATCTTTATTTACTTCAAAAATTAAACTATTATAATCTGTAAAATCTGAAGACCCGCTTGGGGATTGAAAACAATCCTGAGCAATCAATTTATTAGCAAATTTGTCATTGGGTAACCACTTTTTAATTAATTCTTTTTGTTGATCTGAGCCTTGAGTAAATAATCCAAGAGCAGAAGTCAGGTCACAATTTGTCCCATCACAATTACTTCCTGCAAGTGCGCTGTAATAAGCAGCAAGTGCCTTTAAAGGTTCATTTAATTTAGCTATATCCGGTTTATTTATTTCTGCCATTTTTACTTTTTTATTTAATTCAGGAACCTCCTTGTCAACTAAATGAATGAGTATATATTCTTTTGATCATCATTGTTTGGCGTAAACCCAAAGAATAAAATGCAGTAAGTAAAATAAAAATTTGTTTTTTCATATTTTATTTTTAATTATGATTTGTATAAACTCCATTCATCCAAATATTTCTTTCGGCAATTCGTCTGTCTATTAAACCTTTGTTTGATTACTCTACCGACAGTTATAATATCCATCTCACTTGCAGCCCTAATCTGGCGTAAGTATGCGACCCGGGATTTTTTGGAATTAAGAGATTGAAGCGATGAATGCAATGTATTCAGCCAACGCACTATTCTTTGGAGAGACATTCGGGAAAGACGTATTTATTATTCACCTGCCTCCTTCAATGCTTGCTGTTCAACTTCATTTGTAAGTCTAAAATCTGTTTGCTTAATCTTGGAAAGCAACGGTTTAATTGATGGAATAATACCTTTTATTTTTGCTCTGATTATTACTCCGATGGTTCCGGTATAATTAATTTTAAGTTTTTCAGCTACTTTTCTTGCACGATAATCATCAAGTATAATAGTACTGTCAGGTGTTTCAAGTGCTAAAGCTAAAGCACTTGCTTCTCCTTTGTCAACCTGCAATTCTAAAAGCTGTTGTTTGTAGTTGTCATTAACCTTTTCAATTTCTATCCAATCAGGGAGTGACTCTCCATATTCAGTAGCTACTTCAATAGTCGTACTAATCTTTCCGTACACTTTTTGTAGCAAATTAAGTTCTCCAATGTTTGTTAATACGATAAAACAACTAGTATCTGAAATAATTGTTTTATGCATTTGCAACGTCTCTTGATAAATCTGAAGCAGGATAGTTAAAGATTGAAACGTTATACTTTCCAAGCAATTCAGCAAACGTTCTTTTTGTTAATCCTGCTACTTCTGCGGCTTGTCCTAACGATAATTTACCTTGCTCATAAAGCTGTGAAGCAACAAGCATCGCAACATCATTGTTATTCATTTCTAATGTGTCGGGAATATTTAATGTTACTGTTTTCATTTGTCAAACTTAAAGAATTTTATAAACCGTTTAAAGTTAGATGTGTTCAGACAGCCCTTTCTGCTAACATTCGCGGCTTGGGAGAACTGGTATTGTCATTTCTGTCAGCACGAACTGTTGCCATATTTATATCATCATAGCAAAATGAATCGCAATGCCCTCAGCTAACTCACTATTTTTGAAGAGGCATGCGGGAAACGGTGCCTTTGTTGTGCGTCGTGGCATCGTTAACCTGAACGATGCCACGATTAAAACACATTCTCCGCCTTATTCTTTAATTGTTTTAAATTGTTCATTGTTATTAGTGCTTTTAATAGTTATTATAAAAACCTGATTTGCAAATTGTGATAATGAAATCTTCATTTGTTGTCCTGCAATAAAATTTTGCTTGCTTGTGAACAATGTTTTACCATTCATGTCTGTTATATTCACTTGTGCAGCACTAACGTTATAATGCGAAACTATGTTTATAAAATCTCTTGTTGGATTCGGTGACACAGAAAATACTTTGCTATTTAAAATACTTATAGTTTGAATATTACTATAAGTACTTTTTCCATCATTATCAATTTCCTTAATACGGTAATATATTTTACCGTTAGTAAGATTATTGTCAGTGTATGTATAGGTGGTTTGTTTAAATGCGCTTTTACCACCAACGAAGGCAATTGAATTAAAGCTTAAACCATTTATACTCTTTTCTACATAATATCCTTTATTGTTTATTTCATTTGCAACAGACCAGTTAAGCAAGGCTGCATCACCCTGTTTATTAACGCTGAAAGAAAGAAAATTAACAGGTAATATTACTGAACAATGCCCCATTGTATCTCCTGTAATTGTCCAACCTTTTATGTTTGTTAAACTATCGTGTGCGGCTTTTGCCAATGCAGAATCGTAAGTTAAGTTGGCAGCTCCTAAAACCTGGTTTTTTGCTATTGCAGGATTTGCCGCCCAGCCTTTTAAAGTTTTACTGTAATTATCGCAATCCATGCCGCAACTATCAAGCATATTGGGGGCACTATATTCGGATGGATTATTGGGGTCAACGTATAAGCTGTTCAATTTCCAATTACCAAGATATTGATTAAACCTGCTTGCATTCGAAAACATTTCACTCATACTGATTACTTTACGCACATCCCAATTACCGATTGGTTGATTAAAATTATTTGCATTTGCAAACATTTCTGTCATACCCGATACATTACTGACGTCCCAATTACCGATTGATTGATTAAAACTATTTGCGCTCTCAAACGTTCCAAACATATTCTTTACATTACTTACATTCCAATTCCCGATTGGTTGATTAAAACTGCCTGCATCACAAAACATAAGATCCATGTTTATTACTTTACTTACATCCCAGTTGCCAATAGGTTGATTAAAACTACTGGCACCATCAAACATTCCAAGCATATTCGTTACCTTACTCACATTCCAATTGCCAATTGGTTGATTAAAATTATTTGCACGCAAAAACATAGTATTCATATCTGTTACCTTACTCACATTCCAATTGCCGATTGGTTGATTAAAACTGCCCGCACTCTCAAACATTCCATACATGTTCGTTACATTACTCACATTCCAATTCCCAATTGGTTGATTAAAACTGCTTGCATTCGAGAATATTCCAGACATATCTGTTACGTTACCTACATTCCAATTGCCGATTGGTTGATTAAAACTGCCCGCACTCTCAAACATTCCATACATGTTCGTTACATTACTCACATTCCAATTCCCAATTGGTTGATTAAAACTGCTTGCATCCGATAATATTCCAGACATATCTGTTACGTTACCTACATTCCAATTGCTAATAGGTTGGTTGAAACTGCTTGCGCCTCCAAACATTTCAGACATATTTGTTACGTTACCTACATTCCAATTGCTGATAGGTTGATTAAAACTTTGTGCATTAAAAAACATTGCATCCATATCAGTTACATTACTTACATTCCAGGTGCCGATAGGTTGATTAAAACGGATTGCGTCATGAAGCATGTCTTTCATATTTGTTACCTTGCTCACATCCCAGTGGCCAATAGATTGATTAAAACTCCATGCACCCCAAAACATAGCACCCATATCCGTTACATTACTTACATCCCAGTTACTCATTGCAGCATTGGTTTTTAAGGAATAACAATGGTAAAACGCGGCAGACATATCTGTTACGTTGCTGAGGTTTAGTATATCCAGGGCATTCAATACCATAGAATTGCAATTTGCAAATGCAGTATTAAATGTACTCCAGTTAATATCACCCCATTGTTCAATACTAAGCAACTTCTTACCATCACCATCGATGTTAACATCATTATTGGATAGTGTAATGGCGCTAAAGCTGCCGCTGCCGGATTCTATATACACTTTATAAATACCGGGTGCAGGAAAAGAAATAGTATCTGCCCCATTTATACCAACGGCGTTGCCAGTATCAGAAGCATCGGTCAGATTTACCCAACCAATCTGAAAATTATTTCCTGTAGCATAAAAAATAATGTGGGTGCTGTCGCTAATTCCGATGTTTCTGGTATCCCAGGTTGTAATAAAAGGCCTTTGGGCGTTTGTTTTTAATAATACTAAGGTGAAACAGAATAATAATAAAAAATGTTTTGGTTTCATAAAGGATTTGAGTTTGAAATGGGCAAATATAGTAGCATCTAATTTAGTGTCGTCATGCAATTTCTGCCAATGCAAAGATTTCTGATATTTTTGTCTCAGCGGGGGCCTTCTGCAAAAGACCCCGCGTTCAACTTTTATATTCCGCTAATTATCATTTACACATTCATCATCTTCACCGTCAACTTGTTTTCTGTGCCTCTTTTAATATCCATTCCAATATTCACCTGTTGCTTGCCTGCTGCGGTAATGGTAAATGTATCATGGCCGCTCTTGTGCTGTTCAATATGCAGCAGCCCTGTATAATCGCTTACATATTTTTTGCCGTTGCTGTTATCAATTGCTTCACCGCCTTCCAACGGCGTATTGGTTTCATCAAGCAAGGTAATATTCACTATGGTATGGCGTATACCTGTGTTGATGATCTGCATGGCCAGTCCCATTTCTGCAACCATTGCCGGTTGTGTTCTGAAAAAATAACTCTTTACCAACCGGTACATATTATCCAGCACGGCATCAGTGGCTTTAAATAATGCCGGCAGCGTTCCGGTGCCCTGGCTTTTCTTATGCTCCACCTGCAAAACAGGGTCGTTCATTTTAACGCTGTAAGCTGCAATGGCATCATCAATAGAGGTAATATCAGCAGCCGTTATGCTGGTAAGTACCGTGAGATTATCGTTCATCAGGTCACGCAATACCTGCGCCCGCTGTACAGCCACAATTTTCTCGGCGTATAAAATATAGCTTACCGGTTCATCTAATTGATTGGCCAGTACATCGTTACCGGCGAGGTGCGCTTTAACAACGCTGCGGCCTGCAAATTCAATTACAGTTTAGGCCATGCTGCGTTTAAGCGTGCTCAACATTCCAGCCGTGGCGCCATTTGTTTGTTGCTGTTGCCGGCTGGTGGTGGTAACCTGCGTTACGTTACTATCAAATGTTGTTTGCAACGTGGCATAATCGGGAATAGTTGCAAGTGCTGTTGCATACTTTGTGTTGTAAGCCTGAACACGCTGATAGCTGTCATGCTTTGCTCTTTGATCGTTGTCCATTTTTGTTTTTTTTATAATGATTAAAATTGAAAACTGTTCGTCATGCTGCCGGACTTCAATTATCTCGTGCAGGCTTCCCAAACCACTTTGAGCATTGCCAAAACCCAAAAGTTGATTGCCAATACCATTTTGAAGGTTACCAATGTCAAAAAGTTCACTGTCAAACCCATTTTGAGCATCGCCAAAACCTAAAAGTTGATAGCCAACGTGATTTTGAAGGCTGCCAATGTCAAGAAGTTCATTGCCAATATGATTTTGAAGGTTGTCAAAATCAAAAAAGCTAAATCCAATGCTGAAATTTTGAAAGCAAGTGAGAATTGGTCTATATGGTCTAAAGGTCTAAAGCTTTGCTAAGAGTATATCCTGATTGATATTATAAAATAATGCTCTTTTTTCACAAATACAAACTCTTTGCAAAAAAAGTTATTATCAGCAATATCAATCTTTAATCACCGGCAGGCAATCACTAAAATTGCTACCGTGAAAAATTTTCCTTACAGGTTTAATGGGCAGGGGTAAAAGTTTCCAGGCGTAGAAATCACGTTCGGCATTAAATACTTTTGGGTTTGATCTTAATAAAAAATAGAAAAAGCAGGGGACCCTTATTACAGGCATGGATGTAACAGGGTTTAATGCGTTTAAATAATTGTCTGAACCGGGATTTTTTGGATTAAGAGATTGAAGGAAATGAATCGCAATGTCCTCAGCTACCCACCATCCTTTGGAGAGACATTCAGGAAAGGAGGTATTCGATTTAATGCTTTATTTTTTAATAGGCAGAATTTATAGGTGAAATAAAGTTAAAAGCATTAGCCAATGTTATATTAATCCTTTGAAAACCTTCATGCACGTTGATTATATTGAATTATACTCAACTAATTATCAGCCAACATTTATAGTTTCTGCATCGGGGAAGTAACTTCTTCGCGATAAAAAGAACTATTAAAGTTTGAATAGTTTTTCAGCATTTTTATAAGCGATTTTTTCTTTATCCTCCATCGAAATTGACATTTGATCGAAAAACGAACTAACCTCTCCTTCTTTTATTATATAAGGATAATCTTCTGAATAGAGTATATGGTCAGCCCCCATTTCAGCAAGGGCTAATTCAAACTGAGGTTTGGTAAACATTCCTGAAGGGGTGACATAGACATTATTGCGATAGTACTGAGAAAATGATTTCTTTAGTCCTATGCCTGGTATATGACTGATTCCGTCTAAACGCCCGATAAAATTTGGAACAAACTCACCCCAATGACCGGAAATGAGTTTTAACTCCGGAAACTTATCAAAAATACCAGCAAAGATCAACCGAACCATTTGCAGGCCTTGATCCATATGCCAGCCCCAGCCGAATGTTGAAATTAATGCGCCTGCTATTTTTGGATAAGCTTCGCTGGTATATAATAAATTCCGTTGTTCTTTTGTAGGATAACCCGGATGCAAATATAATGGCACATCTAATTTTTCTGCCTCCGCAAAAATTGGTAAGAATTTAGGATGATCCAAAAACTGCCCATTTACAGTTCCTGAAATTAAAGCTGCCTTAAATCCTAATTTGGTCACACTTCGCTGCAATTCTTCTACGGCAGCTTCCGGTTCGTCAACCGGTAAAGTTGCAAAGCCGGCAAATCGATCAGGGTGTGACTGAATAACTTTGACCAAAACATTATTTATTTCTTTGCAGGCTGAAACAGCCAATTTGCCCGGAAGTACCTGGGGGGAATTTCCTGCATCGGACAATATTTGCATACCGATCCCATTGGCATCCATATATCGCAAACGGTTGTCAAAATCAATCAATTTTTCATACAACGGTTTGGCATTTTGTGTTTCCGTTCCAACATGCTCATTAAATAGCTGTGCTGCCTGCGGTGTATCAAAATGTTCCTCAATAGTGATAATGTTTTTCATATGTAATTTTAAAAAAGTTTACAGACCGGACATTAAATTTATGCAGGCATTTTCGACATGACGGGAAGCTGAAGATATGAAGGATGTGAGCCTCCGGTGTAGATGATGTGCTGCCCTTTGTTTTCCGGAACATATCCGGGTGTACCGGGCATAATGGCGCCTAAATCGTTTCGTGAGCTGATAATAAATCGTAGCTGTTCGCCCGGATAAAAAATCATTCCTAATGGAAAGAGATCAATTTCGATTTCTACGATTTCGCCTGGCTGCAGTTTCTCTACCCGGTCAAATGTGTGTGCCGGAACTTCATCGGTCGATAGCTCTTTATCCAGGTGGCGGGCGGATACACGAAGCCTTCCGTTGGATCCTTTGTACCTTAGAACAGAAGCACCACGTTCGCTTAAATCCTGCATCATGGCACCCTGGTTAGGTATTACAAACTGTTGCAAATGACTACCGTATTTGTCCAACTTTTGCACGAGGAAGAACAAATCCATATCGTCTGAACTTTTAACTTCAACCCAGAGGTGCGCCTTCGGGTAACCTACTAATATCGTTTCCTTGTCGAAGCGGATTCCGAATGATGCCAAGCCCTCCTCTGTTTCTGTATCATACGCAACGGGTACTTCATTCGTGGGCGCTTCGGGAATCAAACTCCTGGACCTGCCATCGAGATAGAATTTTTGATAAGTAACTTCTTTTGGTGGAAACTGATCAGCCGGCAGGTTAATACGGTCACCGCCTTCGAAATCATGTAACGAGTAGCGAACATGGGGAGTCTTTTCCCAGCCATTGTTTATTCCCTTCAGGTAGTGGTCGAAAAAGCGAAGCAGATCTTCTTTATTTACTTCTTCGTAGTAATCCGGCCATTCCTGTGTATTATGAATACGCAACCACTTTTCCTGAGAAGCCATTCTGCGCCATGCGCGGAATGTACCAGCCGTATGCAATGTATTGGAGTAACTGGCTACCACGTATGCCGGCACGGTAATCTTGTCGAATGCTGCAATCTTGTCTTCCCAAAGATCATTGTTTGCTAACGGATAGCGCAGAGCTTCGGCATAAACATCTTCACGTTTTCCTTTCCCCACGTGGTTTACCTGGAGTCGTGTTGTAAAATGCAGGTCGGGCATCCCGCCACGTTTCGAGAGATCGCGGTACGCATCGCTTAAGCCTTCCCAAGGATTAATGGCGGCCAGGTGGGGCGGTTGTTCGGCAGCTGTGAACCATTGCGAAAAAGCGAGATAGGAAGTGCCGCTCATAGCCACCTTGCTATTACACCATTTCTGCACAGCGAGCCATTCAATCAGGTCGCAGCAATCTTTTGCTTCCTGTTTTCCTATCAGGTGACTGTCGCCTTCCGAATTGGCAATACCCCGCGGATCGGGATTACATACCGCATACCCTTTTGCACACCAGTAGGCGGGGTCGGGGCCTTCGAATTTGGCCAGGCCAGATAACATGCCATTATTGAGGCCAAGCATGCTGAAAAGGTTTGTCGTTTTGGGGGCTGATCCCCCACTTTTACCATAAGGACTCCATACAACAATTGCTGGAACGTTCTCACTGTTTGCAGGTCTGAATACATCCACATATATCTTTACACCATCGCGCAAGGTTACAGCAACGTCTTTTTCAAAGACGATATCGACCGGTAGTGGAAGAAACCGGGGAGCCAATTGAAAGCCTTTAGGCAAAGTGCGGGTTCCTGGTTCGAATTTACAAAGTATTCCATGTTCAATGCCCTCGTTGTAGGTGTAGGATGGTTCGTAAACCGGCATCACCTTTTCTGTACTTTTTCTTAGGTTTTCCATGGTTTAAAAATTTTGTTTATTGCAAACCAATTATCCGCTTGCTGCAACACAAAGGTAAGGGGAGCAGCATCTTAAGAGGATATAGAATTCAATCCAAAAGAATAGATATGACATTATGCGCCACATGATGAATATTGAAAGCGTACTCACTTATGAAGGCACGCACGATGTGCACCTGCTTATTACCGGTATGGATGTAACAGGCTTTAATGCGTTTAAATAAGTCTGAACCGGGATTTTCTGTATTTAAGAGATCGAAGGGATGAAATTGGGAAATACAAACCAGGGATTTACACTGTGATTTAGTTAGGGAGGTTAAGCCGGGCACATGGGTTTAACTGTAGCCTTCCCTGAGCCATCAGGTGCCTTTAAGGTGCCAGTTTCCCTGCCTTTAGCCTGCAAGTTAAGTGCGCTTTGGCAGCAAGTAGGGTCTCTATAAGGTCCCTATAAGGTCCCTATATTGTCTCTATAAGGTTACTATAATGTGGCGAAAATGAAAGGATTTTTGTATTTTTTGAAGATACCCGGCAAAGAATTTCGGATGCTGAAAGATAAACCATACGTCAAAAAATCACAAAAAAATCTAAGTGAATTAACACGCAATGTCTCTGGCTAACACACAGGGCTAATCAGGAAACTGCGGAGGAGAGAAAGAAAATGAATTGCAATGTTCTCAGCTAACGCACCATTTTTGGAAAGACATTCGGAAAAGAGAAAATATACGCAAATGTGCCTCTAATTTTGGTTACAATTTAGCTCAATTTGGTTATATTTTTTCGCATGACGGTTTTGATATTTGTGTACTGCTGAATTTGGCATTCAATAGCAGGGATGCACATTATTAAATCAGTATAAAAACAAATAACAATGACAAACAAAAATGAAGTTCCCCAATTAATTAAAGATTTTATTTCAGCGGTCAATTCGCACGATGGAGAAGCGTTTATCAAAACTTTTGCCGATGATGCCTTAGTCAATGATTTCGCAAGGAGTTTCTGGGGAAAGCAAGCGATAAAAAGATGGAGTGATAAAGAAATGATAGAAGCCAAAGTGACCTTTGAAACCGATGAGATAACAGAACATTACGGAGATTACCTGGTTACTGCGCTGACCGATGGTAATTACGATAAATCGAAAGCAGCAGACCCGCTTTATCTCGATTATTTTTTCACGATAAAAGAGAGCAGGATTGTAAAAATGATTGTTATCCTGAACAGGAAAAAGAGCATTAACTATAAATCGTAATTAATCTTAAAATACCGGCATAGCGTATCTTCACTATACCGGCATTTTTTAAAGCTAAAATGAAAAATAATAACATTCTTTTCGTTAATTCTATTACTGAATTGCATCGCAGGTTTTCACTGCCTGCGCCTGAACATCCATTGGCAAGCGTTATTGACCTGAAAGATATGCAAAGTGCCAGGGACGAAAACATTACCAGCGTCGTTTTCAATTTCTATTCCGTCTGGCTGGAAAAAGATGTTAAGGGAAAGATACGTTACGGGCAAGGTTATTTTGATTTTGATGAAGGCAAAATGATTTTTATTGCACCAAAGCAGGTTTTATCAACTATCGATCATCAACAGACCAATAACGGTTATGGACTGGTTTTTCATCCCGATTTTATAAAAGGTTATCCATTAGCCAAAGCGATTAAGGATTACGGTTATTTTTCTTACGCTGTAAATGAAGCCTTGTTCTTATCGGAAAAAGAAGAAGAAACGATCATTTCCATCATGAAGAATATCATGCAGGAATACTGTTCCTGTATTGATAAATATACGCAGGATGTAATCATATCGCACATTGAAGTCCTGCTCAATTATTCCAACCGCTTTTATGGCCGCCAATTCATTACACGCAAAAACTTAAATAATGATTTATTGGCTAAAATGGAAGGTTTGCTGATGAACTATTTTCGGGCAACGAGTTTGAAAAAGGGTTTGCCGACTGTACAGTTTTTATCAGAACAATTACATGTTTCGCCAAATTATCTTAGCGATATGCTGCGCGAACTGACGGGACAAAATGCGCAACAGCACATCCACAACTTTTTGATTGAAGAAGCAAAAGAATTATTGAGCACTACAACATTATCCACTGGTGAAATAGCTTACCAGCTCGGGTTTGAGTATCCCCAATCATTCAGCAGGTTATTCAAACAGAAAACAAATTTTTCACCTTCTGATTTCAGGAATAGGTTTGATTGAAGATGGCGTCGCATAAAGATTGCACAACGTCAGTCCGTCTAAAAACTTTGTTGTACGCTCAAAAATAAATCAAACAGAAGCGATTTTAAGCAGCATGCTTAAATTGTTTGGCAAAACTATTTCTTAAAAACAGGAAGCTTAATTTGAAGATAATGAGCTTTGGAAGAGCTGTTTTTTTCAAAATTAAAGAAGCAAGCTCCTGCAGGAACTTGTTGAACACATTCCTGTCAATAATGTTCATTAAACGACGCAGGTTATAAGCAGTAAACATTAATCCTACATCAGCACTGGCTCTTTTTATCCATTTTTTTGTAATGATGTGATTAAAGCCCCATTGCCGTTTTATGGTTCCATAAGGATGTTCTACAATGGACTGTCTTTTTTTATAAGTAGCAGTGTTTGCTTCAATGTTGCACCTGTTTATTTCAATGTAGGGTGCATATTCACTGCGTTCTACCAGTTTTCCTTTTACCGCAGTTGTACATAGTGCTCTTGCAGCGCATGTAGCACAGGCATTGGTTTTATAATGCTTAACGGTGTAATGATTGGTATAATGATTTATGCCCTTGCTTTTTTTATACCAATTGCCATTGGTAGTTAATGTTTGTCCTTCAGGACATGTATAGGTATCAGTTGCTTCATCATAAGTAAAATGACTCATATTATAGTTTTCATCAGGCGCATTGGAACTGGTGGCAGGTATGGCTACCATTATTTCAATACCCATTTCCAAAGCCTTTTTCAATTCAATGCCTGTATGATAGCCTTTATCATAAAGAGCAGTAAAATGCGGTGTGCCTAATATGGTTTTAGTTCTGCGCAGCATACCACTCAGCGCTCTGTTGTCATTTTTATTGGTTACTTTAAAGTCAATAGGTATATTATGTTTGGCATCTACAACAGTTTGCACATTATAAGCCACTTCGCTTGTGTTGTTGCGTGTCATAAGCTGGCGGCTCTCAGGATCGGAGGTGGATATTTGCGGCTCTTCAGTTTGTTGTAGTTGCAGGCGCTTTTGTTCATAGCCCTCCTTTCTTTCTGTTTGTTTTTTTATGGCTTCTTCAATAACTGCTTTATTATCCTCATCAGCCTCAGACAAGGCTTTATTGTATTCATCCAGTTTGGCATCGATCCAGGCAAGATGCCTTTCTATTTTATGCTCATTGAAATTATTTTTTTTTGAATTCTGTGCCCGCAGTTTAGTACTGTCTCCTGCCACCAGTTTACCACCGATGAGGTCAAAATGTTTGGCTATACTTACTGTAAGGCGAAACACTTTACGAATGGCCTTTTCATTGTCTCTTCTGAAGTTGGAAATGGTGTTGTGATCAGGAGCGAGCTCTTTCATTAACCACATTACTTCAATATTGCGTTTGCATTCTTTTTCCAGCTGACGGCTTGAGCGGATATGATTAAGATAACCATACACATAAAGCTTCAGCAGGTCTTTGGGATGATAGGCAGGCCTCCCTTCTTTACTCTCTTTGATATTAAATTTGAAGTCTGCAAGCTGAATACTTTCAACAAATAAATCTATGGTACGTACTTCATTATCCTGTTCTATGATCTGATCAAGTGATTGAGGGAAAAGAATACTTTGGGTTCTGTTTTTTCCTTCTATAAATTGCATGTAACAAGTTACTTCTCTATTGAAGTAAAAACAACTTATCTTATTAAGAAATGTGAATAGTTTTTAGACAGTCTGACGTTAAGGCTTGGAAGAGCTGGTATTTGAAATTCGTCCGGCCCGAATTCCGATAGCTATCGGGACTAAATTTATAATTACAGTTCATTGTTATTTCTGTTGCCAAATTATATCATCATCGTAAAATGAATCGCAATGTTCTTAGCTAACGCACCATCTTTTGGAGAGACGTTCGGAAAAGGGAAATTTATAAAATCGTGCTGAAACTGTTGCTGATATTGATTTATAGCCGATTACTTTTCCGTCAACCAGCTTATTGCAAAATCTTCTGTTGGCGGAAGTTTAAGTTTTAGTACGTTGTTCTTCTCTCAATTTATACAATTCATCTGTAGTAATAAAGTTTGTAAAACCTTTTACAAACAACCCTTTCATTAACTTCTTGTCGCCCGACCAAATTCTACAGCGAAATTATTTTGAATAAACAATATAATGAGTGTCTTTAGTGTATTATGTAGTCATAACACAAAATAATAGTATAATCGCAAAGCAGGCGTTTATCAATAATGAAATGATACCCTTTTTTTTCATAAGTCTGATTCTTAATAGTTATAAATAGTGACCATATTCTGAGTGTATTATTGCTTTTCACATGATTGATAAAAAATAAGCAGTATTGTTTTTGTACAGCATTAGCGTTAGTTTCAACTTTTTGATCGTGTTATGTTCCGGCTAGCTTTTCCTGTGTGTTGGTTTTGATGCAGAATGCTTAAAATGAACAACATTATCAGCTCATTTATAAATTAATCTTGCAAGGCTTTGGATAGGATACCATGGAATTTTTCTCTGTGTGGTATTTTATAGGTATGAAAGTTTATTAGGGCAATTACTTTCTTTGATATCTACAGTTAAAATATAAGGTTACCAAAACTAAGATAGCTACAAATGTTGGATAAGATGTACAATCATTAAATTGCCCGCGTGAAAATTTTTCTTATAGGATTAATGGGCAGCGGCAAAAGTTTCTGGGCGAAGAAATTAAGTGCTCTGCTTCATATTCCCGCATTTGATCTGGATAAGGAAATAGAAAAGATTGCAGGCAGAACAGTAGCTGCTATTTTTGCAGATGAAGGAGAAAGCTATTTCAGGCAAAAAGAAAATGAGGTATTGAAAAGTTTTGAAGGCAAACCCAATTTTTTACTCGCTACCGGCGGAGGTGCGCCCTGTTTTCATGATAACATGGAATGGATGAACGAGAACGGTGTCACCATATGGATAGATGAGCCACCTTCTGTAATTGCTTCGCGGTTGAAAAAAGAAAAATCACACCGGCCGCTCATCGCTGAAGTTGCGGATGATAACCTAAGTGAATTTTTCATCCGCATGCGCGGGTCAAGAGCGCCATATTACATGAGAGCAAAATATCATCTTTCGGGCAATATCACTGAAAAAGATTTTATGAAAATCATCAGGTCAAATGAATAAAACATATTTAATAACTGCAGCGCTTTTAGGCGCATTATCGGTAATGCTGGGCGCATTTGGCGCACACGGCTTAAAAGGAAGAATGAATGCAGAAACTTTTGAAATTTTTGAAACGGCCATCAAATACCAGTTCTATCATGTGTTTGCATTGCTGGTGGTGGGCATTATTTCGCAATATATACCCGGCGGTTTTTTAACCTGGAGCGGCAGGTGTTTTATTGCGGGTATCATACTTTTTTGCGGCTCATTATACCTGCTTACTTATTATAAAATGGCAGGCGCAGAACACATGAACTGGATCGGCGCTATTACACCCGTGGGCGGACTGTTTTTTATTTCCGGATGGATATTGCTGGCTGTAGCCGTGATACGTTCGTAAAGTCGGGTTTAGAACATGCTGAATTTTTCCATTGCAGAATATTCGAATGGCACCGTGATAAATATGCCGCTTTTGCCCACTCTTGTACTGCCTTTCAGTTCAATCAAGACCTGGCTGGAAAGAAACGAACCCAAAGCATTTTTGTACACATTTTTCATATCCACATTCATAGAAGAGGGAATAGTGAACTCGCTGCGTTTGGCAATATGCATCGTTGTATCCAGTACATATTTTCCAAGGTAATTATGGTTGATATACACATCGCAGTTCACATTGTGGAGATCAACACCAAAATCGTTTGGATTGAAATAGACCAATTCCATGCTGATCTTACTGCTTACCAAACCAATACTGTCAACTTTAAGGTTCTGCATTCCCCGGTATTCAAATGATTGAGGTTTATTACATGCAGTTATCAATACAATAAAAAGAGCCAGGGAAATAATTAAACGCATTGTATAAATATAGAATTGTAAAAATCAGAACTGTTTACAATATAAAATAATTGACATCAAAGTTTTAACGCACTGTTGTAAGTACATCGAATATTCAGCCTTTTCTGTCTCAATTGTCTTCAGTTGTCTTTGATGTGTCTGAACCGGGATTTGGATAGATTTAAAGGGTTAAAAGATTATCATACACAAGCGCATGCAGTGCCGGTATACACGTAAAACATTTGATTTGATGTTTTAAGAAGAAGGAAAAAGCTTAGGTTAATCGCTGCAACAAAGATCCACTGATAATAACAGTTTGAATAAGGAACAAGTACATCATGCACAAAGCCTTGGCTATATACTTGTGCCAGATTAGGAGAATTTTTCAGATGGTAGCAATGTAATTCATCCTGCATTTCTTTCTGCACTGTCACCTTCTCATAATCAGTAGAATAGAGTTATTATTTTCCGTATATCATTTCCTCAGCCCGGCTTAGATGTTTACTTTTAGTCATAATCATACTTTTGTTACAGAATCTGCTGCGACAGGAAACCAGGCCGGGAGATCTCGTATTTTATAGCTTACGCAATCAGCTATTGGCTGTAAATTTTTCTATCATTAATAGCCTGCACATGCCTTGCATTATTGCCTTCCAGTTTTTCAATGGTCATGATCTGGCCTTCTGAGGCTTCCAAAACGTGTTTCAATATTACCCACTGAACACTTTCGGTAAATGGCGGAGTGGTTAACGATCCCTGGTATGTGTAACAGGATTTGATGTCATTCCCCGTGAACTGAGAAAACAGATCATCAAGCTTCACCTCGCCGGTTTGTAATGTATCTTCTTCTCCTTCCTCATTAGGTACCTTATCAAGGAACTCTTTGATGAATTTGTTTTCCGCTCCTATCTTGAAGAGCACGGCTACAACCAGGTAAGATGGCTTGTTCGCATTAACAGAATCAGTCAGGGTATTTACTATATGCATTTCCATAGGATAAGTGATGCCGTCTATCAGGTGTTCTGATGGAGTATGAAAATGAAATTGCCTGCACGTATAGTTTTTTCCATTCACCGTGCATGTGCTTCCTTCTTTGAATTCAAGTTCGATGGTATGGCCGAGGTTTTTCGCGGCATTGATATCTGAATGAAAAGCAAATGAAATTTGTTCCTTCCCAACTTTATCTGCGTCAAGAGAGATGATATCGATGGGTGATTGCGCAAGCCTGTCAGTGTGCAGGGGAAAAGCATAACCCTGTTCTGCTTTAACATGCGCATCCGGCGCTTCCGCTTTCACTTCATTATCACCTGGCAAGGTATCGCTTTGAGCGTGTTCATTTGAAATGTTTGAATCTGATGTTTTTTGTTGCTCCTTGTTAGTATTGTTGCAGGCAAACAAAAAGAGGAAGGCAAAACAAAAGCTGATTGCCAATGATCTACTGTGCTGTGTTGAGTTCATGATAAAACTTTTGAGATAAATTAAATCTGAATGAAAATTGTATCCTTGGATCTGTGGCGGTCCAGCCATCACTGAAATTCTTACGATCGAGATATTGAAGCTGCAATTCGAAAATCACATCCTTGACAGGAGTATAAATAAGGTTAGTTAATGCATATTCTCCCATCTTAAAGGCGCTGGGTGCCTGTCCGTTTGAATTGTTGATTTTAACGAACGAATAACCGATCGTACTACTGAATTTATTATTCCAGTAATGATCGTAGAAACCTACGAAACCTGTAACGGGCAAAGCAACGCCTTCAATGGAATTTGTGCCCGTATTTTTGATCCCGATATCTGCAGGTGCATCCCTCACATAGTTCTCGATACCTCTTCCGTGAAGCAACTGCAGGTGGATCATGTCTCGCTTGAGGACTTTAATTCCTGAACTCAGGTTGAATCCCCAGCCGGTTTGTTTTCCGCTATAGTCTGGTCCGGATGTATCGAGATCTTTCCACTTGAGCTGCCTCAAAACACCGGCGAGCTCTACATAGCCCCAGGATCTGCCGTAGCGATATTCTGCAGTTAAGTCAGGTAAACTAAATTGAGGCTTAACATTTTTTAGCTCTATCATATCTGCATACACTCCATCGTCTGCCGTACCACCAGGTTTCTCCAGCGCTATCGTCAATTTTGTATCGCCCTGTATGGGCATATAACGAATTTGCAGGTTGCGGATATTGGCCATTCCATTCGGTCCCCAATAATCAAGATCGTTCGGAAATAGATCTATATCCACAAACGGGCTCCAGGTTTGACCAACTCCAAATTTCCCCAACTCGCCGTAAGCATGGCGAAGATGAAAAGTGGTTTGTCCGGCATCCGCACCCGATCCAAACATATCAAATTCAAACAAGGTAGTCAATGGACCCAATGGCGTTGGGAAATAACTTTTCACGCCAAATCTTGTTTGCCGCACACTAAAATAGACTTGTCCATCGGGTGCAAATTGATCTTTATAAGAAGGTAATTTAGTAGGTCTCGGTACATCATACCATTTGGGATCCATTTGTTTGAAATCATAAATGACATCGGTGAGAACGAACCCATAAATTTCCATGCTGGGCTTCTTTTGTACAACCTGCCCGGGTATTTTTTTATTTTTTATTGAATCGGCTGATTGCGTTTGTGCTATTGCAATCATGTTAACCAGCATCGCACCTGAAAAGAGGCTTAGCTTCAGTGAAAACGGGATGACAGCAGGGTTCCACCTGAATTTGCCGAAACATTGTAGCATAAAGCAAGTATTACCGACTGCAAAGTTGGGATTTATTGAATTCGGGCGAAATTAATTTACAGAGAGAAGAAACAACCCTCTATCTGGCGCAATACAGGGCTTGCCATGAGCGCCGGGTACCTGTGCATTACATTTAAGCCATAAATACAAATTCAAAGACAACATTTGTTTTTCGTTATGAAGTTAAACCGTAACCTCGGTCGTCAGGAAAGGTCTCGTGAATTTTTGAGGGGTTAATAAGGGGTTAAATATCGGGAGATTTATTTCGTTCATATTTGTTTGTATAAGTCTCAATGATTGCTTCGCAGTTCTCCTTCGTTGCAATTATCTTTTTTTATTTAAGTGCGGCGGCATTAATGGCTTCATCTTTATTTGCATGTTCTTCCTGGTCATTTCAATAACAAATTCAGGCACTGCCAAACCGCGCTAAAGCATAACGGCTGTTTATTTCAATCCCTTCCAATGAGCGTAACAGGTCTTCAAAATGCATGCTGTTGGCATTCCCGCATCCTGCTTAATATCTGCTGCCATACCTGTCCTTCCCTAAAACCTGCGGTATATATCTTCAGCACATCATATACTCTTTGGCTGCTGCATTGGTCACTCCCGTTTTCGCAGCACGTGCTGCCAGGTACATCATTGGCTTTCTGCCTGATAGTTTATTTTTCCTCGTTTTTTTTGCCATTCCGGGCTTTATACTTATTTTACATACCATGATATCCTGTTTGTAAATAGCTGCATAAACTATAGATTGCTTTTCATTCTGCTTCACTTTCATAGAGACTTTATAGTAACCTTATAGAGACCTTATAGTAACCTTATAGTAACCTTACCCCATACCAAACCCCTGTCAGCTCCCTGTCAATTCCATAGCAAAAGGTATCCGGGTGTATAGCCAGGCCCGCACTATCGCATACTAAAAAAGAAATTGCTTTGGCCATTCATTGTTAACCACTCAACTTACACTCATTCCCTTTTTTGTTATCTTCATTTTATATACACTTCAGGTATGCCTTCATCACGTCAACTCATAGCTATTATGTTCGCCGACATTGCGGGTTATACGGCTATGATGCAGGAGGATGAAGCGTTAGCATTACAACTGAGAAATAAGTTATTGCAAAAACTGGAAGCGGAAGTAGCTGCTCACAATGGACGAGTTCTATATTTTAAAGGTGATGGAGCTTTATGCAGTTTTACAAGTAATATTGAAGCAGTAAGAGCTGCCATTGCTTTGCAATTAGATATGCAAGCTGATCCGCAGGTTCCGCTTCGCATTGGTATGCATGCAGGTGATGTTGTTACAGACGAGGAATCTATCTATGGAGATGGAGTAAATATTGCATCGAGAATGGAGTCTTTTGCTGTTCCCGGCAGCATCTTTATTTCCGGTAAAATATATGATGATATAAAAAATCAAAAAGATATTCAAACGGTTTCGTTGGGCAAATACCATCTTAAAAATGTAAAAGAAGAAGTGGAAATATTTGCAATCAGCAATCCGGGTATAATTATTCCTGGTAAGAATGACCTGGAAGGCAAAGGCGAAAAAGTTGTTGAAAATAAACAATTCAAAATGTGTGTTCTTGTACTTCCTTTTATAAACATGAGTAATGATCATGACCAGGAATATTTTAATGATGGCCTTACCGAAGAACTTATATCGAGATTATCAGGAATCAAAAACATGAGAGTGATTTCGAGAACAACTTCAATGCAATACAAGCATACAACAAAGGATACTAAAACAATAGCGAGGGAAAATGGAGTGAATTATATTGTAGAAGGAAGCGTAAGAAAGTATGGAAATAACCTAAGGATCACAGCTCAGTTTATAGAAGCAAACAATGACGCTCATTTATGGGCTGAAACTTATCGGGGAACAATAGATGATATTTTTGATATACAGGAAAGCGTATCTGAAAAAATAGTTAACGCTTTAAAAATTCAGCTTACAAAAGAAGAGCAAAACGAACTGGAGAAACGTTACACCGCAAACACAGAGGCTTATCAACTCTATCTGAAAGGACGTTCTTTCTGGAAAAAAAGAAATGAAGAAAGCCTGAATTCCGCTAATGCATATTTTGAGAAAGCGCTTGAAAAAGACCCTGGCTATGCGTTGGCATGGGCTGGTCTCGCTGATACTTACAGCCTGTTGGGTGAATTCAGTAATATCTCCCGCAGAATACTTTTTCCAAAGCAAATGGCTGCAATAAACAGGGCACTGCAAATTGATAACCGCCTCGGTGAAGCGCATATTTCCCTTGCAACTTCACTGATGCAGAATGAATGGGATTGGAAAAATTCAGAGAAAGAATTTAAACTTGGAATACAATTGAGTCCTAACTATGCTACGGGTCATCATTGGTATGGGGAGTGGTTATTATTTACCGGCAATACAGAAGCAGCATTTGATGAGATCAACATTGCTGTTGAACTGGAACCTGTTTCTTTGGGAATATTAAAAGACAAGGGAATATTTTATTTTTACAAAGAACAATACAACCAAGCGATTAATATGGGAATGATGATACTCGAACTGGACGAAAAATTTACACCTGCTTACCGGCTGCTCTCACTTGCCTATACCGGCATGGGGTTGTTTGATGAAGCAATTGAAAAGAACCGGCAATGGGGAGAATGCACCGGGAACAAAGTAAAAACAAATGTTGCGCTTGCTGAAATTTATGCGCTTGCGGGCAGAACAGAAGACGCGGGAAAAATAATAATGGAAGTGGAAGCAGGTGAAACTTTAAGCGCAAATGATTATAGAGGCATGGCGCTGGTGTATGTGGCATTAGGCGAAAAAGAGATGGCTTTTAAATGGCTTGAAAAAAGCTATGTGCATCATGAAGAATCATTAGGTAGCATAAAAATTGATAGTAAATGGAACCCGATACGTGCTGATACCAGGTTTACTGATCTACTAAATAAGGTAGGGTTGTCAGCCTGCGGCAAATAACGGTTTTTATGTTCGCCTCAGTTGGGCGTAGAATGTAACTTAGGCATATAGATAATGAAGATTTTTATAAAAAATATGGTAAGCCTCCGTTGTAAAATGCTGGTAAAAGCAGAACTGGAAAAAATGAATATTGCTTATAAGAATATTGAATTAGGCGAGGTTCAACTGGAAGACGATATTTCAGATCAG
>Ga0206903_10085_pt1 | contig 30393 bp, 24 predicted proteins | sample Alteio_BWOrgHeat_45_FD_152959 | JGI IMG/M metagenome (GOLD analysis project Ga0206903, IMG submission 152959) | Enriched cells from forest soil in Barre Woods Harvard Forest LTER site, Petersham, Massachusetts, United States -... | ecosystem: Environmental > Terrestrial > Soil > Temperate forest >... | reverse complement strand
CCCTTTGGTTTTCTCGGTTGTGCAAGCAAAATGGAGACGGGAAGATTTATGCCTTTGAGCCCCATCCCGAAGTTCTCACTGCCCTGCGCACCCATATGGAGCTCAACCAAGCTGCCAATGTAGAAATTGTTCCGATGGGAGTGGGGGATCACGAAGGTACTGCCGAATTTTTTCTGAGTGCTCACCATGAGGCCTCATCCTTGATGCGAGAACGCGCAGTGGGCTCTAATTCAGCTCAAGAAAAGCGCGTGCAGATTAAGCTCACCACCCTCGATGATTTTTTCATCCACGGAAAACGCGAAGCGCCCGATGTGATTAAGATGGATATTGAAGGCGGAGCGGAATTGGCGCTTAAGCGTTGTGATCAATGCATCGATCAAAAACGTCCCCTTATCTTCGTGGAATCCCATAGTTGGGGAGAAGATCAGGCGATTAGTGAGCTCTGCCAGCGAAAAAACTATCGCGCATTCCGCATTAATAATCTGCAATGGGTAAAGCATCTGGATAAGATTAGCCCCGATCCCGAGGGAGTCTGGGGCAACCACATTCTCTGCCCTGCCGAGCTTCAATCGAAGATCACCCAGTTACTGCCGTGAGCTATCCGAAGCCCTTTCACTTCACTGGGTGACGCAAATTCACTGAACAACCACATCGGCCGGATCCAACACATAATACGCGTGCAACGGAAGATTCGAAATGTCGCCTTGGTTCTCGTGAGCCACAAAGGCGGCGTGCTCGCCCACCGTTAGTTTCGGAGCTCTGTACCACATGACGTCCCGACTAGAGGCAAACCAGATCTCCACGATTTGGGAGCTGCCCGTGACTTTTGCCTTTTTCCAAAGCGCATCGTGCTCGGAAACCGGTGGCAAATGGATGGCCGAAACCACTTCAGTGATCGTACCTGTGAAGCTAAGATCGTTAGCCAAAGCCGGCAATCCCGCTAAAGCAAAGACCGCAAGGTAAGAGTAAATAAATTTACGCATGATTCCTCCTCTTCACCCTGGAAGTAACTCCACTTTCCCCACTCGACAAATTCTTAAGATAAAAGATGGTTACCGTTGGAAAACAGGCTCAAGCGAAGCGCTCACCGAAAACCCGGCACTCACTTATTGCACTAAAACCGGTGCAATCGTTCTCAGGGTCGCTGGTCCGGTCTGACCATTGCCCAGTTGGCCATAAGTATTATCGCCGACACACCAGGTGCCTTTTTCGGCGAGCATACAGGTTTCCAGATCCGCAGTGCTTATGGATAAGACATTCGAGTTAAGGATCACTTCTTGGGGAGAGGGGTAGAATAATTGTGCCCCCATCTTTTCATTCCCCAATTGCCCTGCCCAGTCCGGCCCCCAACAATAGGCGAGGCCACTCGCGATCGCACAGGCATTGTAATTCCCGACGGAAAGCCCCTTAACTCCGGTTAGCCCGCTCGCAACTGGGATCTTCCACTCCAAGGCCGACGCTCCGGCAACTTGTCCCACGGATCCATCGCCCCAACACCAAACTTGTCCAGAAACGATCGCACAGGCAGAAAGCTCTCCTACCCCGATCTCGGTGACACCACTAGTGAGGCCTTGAACCGCTACCGGGACATTTGATCCGAGGTTAGAATTATTCCCCAATTGTCCGCTGGCATTACTTCCCCAGCACCAAGCTGCACCCGCCGCAATGGCGCAGGTGGAGGATTCGCCAGTGGCTACCGCGGTGACTTGAGAATCTAATCCCTTCACTTGAACCGGAGTCGCAGAAGAATCGATCGAGCCATTGCCCAGCTGTCCCGAACTATTATTTCCCCAGCAATAAAGACTGCCCTTTGCGATCGCACAAGATTGGGTGCCTGCGACCGCGATCGCCGTCACCCCTGAATCAAGGCCGTGCACTGGAACCGCAAAATAAGATTGATCCGCGATTTCATTTCCGAGTTGTCCGAAATCATTCAAGCCCCAACACCAAGCGCCTCCATTCATAATCGCACAGTTGTGGCCGCTGCCTGCGGCGATAGCGGTAACTCCGGAGGCTAATCCGCCAACCGCGACGGAAACAGAGCTAGGAGAGATCCCACCGTTGCCAAGAAATCCGCCCTTTCCCCAACAGAAGGCTGCCCCGTTGGCAATGCCACAGGAATGGCTTGCCCCCACTGAAATTGCGGTAAAAACTCGTTGGACCCTGAGTGACACGTAGCCTTGTGCCTGACCACCGGAATTCGAAGCGGTCACCAGATAAATATTCCCGTCGGTCGGCTCGGTCGGCGTTCCTGATATCTCCCCCGTCGTTGGATCGAGGCTTAACCCCGTCGGTAGTTTACTTCCTTGCAACGCATAGGTAGTGGCGGGACCTCCGGTGACCGAAGGAGTGATGGAGACCGAAGTTCCCAACTGAAGATAACAATCATCCGGGACACCGACCGGGTATTTCGCCACACATTCCGTTCCCTGATAGTGGTACACCAAACTTCCAGGAGCTCGATCTACGATGGTGATCGCCAAAGTGCCGATGGAAGATCCCCCAGAGTTAGTGGCCGTCACCGTATAGGAAGTTCTGGGCGAGAGTCCGGATGGCGTCCCAGAAATGATTCCGGTTTTAGTATCCAAAGTTAGACCAGCGGGCAACGCCGGATTCACCGCGTAGGAAATCACCGCCGCTCCGCCGGTTGGATTCGGAACATCCGCAGAGATGAGGATGCCCTTAATATAGGTGACATCGCTATGAGCATAGTTGAAGGCTAAAGGCGGCTGGTCATTCACCGTAATCACCAAATTTGCCGTCGTAGCTCCTCCCGTATTGATCGCGGTAATCAGATAGGTGGTCGTAGTAGAAATCGCGTTTGGAGTTCCGGAAATAATTCCGCTGTTCTCGTCCAAAGTCAGGCCGCCTGGAAGATCGGGAGAAATGGAGTATTGGGTAACCGCACCGCCCGAGCTGCTTGGAGAATTCGGAGAAATCGCGACACCTACGGTGTAAGTGGGACTTGCGCTGAGATAGATCAAATCGGAGGGAGGAAGGTCACTGACTGCGATGGTGAGCCGAACAGTCGCCATTCCCACCGCATTCGCTGCGGTTACCACGTAAGCTCCGACCGGGGAAAACGTGGTTGGAGTACCGGAAATAACTCCCGTCGAGGCATCGAGTGAAAGTCCCGGGGGCAGTGCGGGAGCGACGATGAAGGAAGTTGGCTTGCCTCCCGTCAGTAACGGAAAATTACTCGGAATAGGCTGACCCAACGCATAGGTACCATCATGGGTAAAATAATCTAGCGTAGCCGGAGCCAACGGTAGAACCACTCCCGAGGAAGGGTCGCTGTTCTGGGTATCTGGGGATGAAGCCAAGCCGGCGGGCTTGTTAACCAGAAAGTCATTACAGCCGGGAAGAAAAGTTAGCGCAATAATCATGAACAGAAATGCACAGGGGATTCGACTAAACAATAGGACCTCCGATGATGCGTTAGGGTTGTGATTTGCAAGGCAAAGGCCAGAAGATTTACGCACTTGAGGCGAAATATTTCGTCGGTATCTGCCTTTTCAAGTAACCACAAATTTCTATTATTCGTATCGATTCCAAGTGTTATCTCAACTCACCGGGACGTCTCAGCCTAACGTCTAACAATTGGGGGCAAATTAGCTTAAATCCAAATAGGTTAAGAATTGTGAAATTTCCCCTGTCTAGTGAGTGATCGCCTCGGGGTCATGGCGGCAGACACTAGAATCTAGGCAATAAAGCTATGGGCGAAAGCTAAGGCTAGACCTATCAGGCACAAACCAAAGACGCGCACACTGTGCGGTAGGTCTAGCCTTAGCTCTATTTCCTAGCGCTAGCTCTATTTCCAGGTCTCCTTCCAACGCGACCCAACCCCAAAATAAGACGGAGACTCATTCCCAGTGACGTTCTCCGTTCCACTTCGCCGCAAATTGTCGCCCTTTTCGCCGACACTCCCTCAATTTATGTCACATTAGGCACGCATTCAGGCGGCATACAGGTTGCAATTCTGTCTTCGCGTAAGCATTGACGGCTTACTGGAGAGTGAAAAACCTGAGGGGGTTGTATGAGGACGTTGGTTGGATCATTACTAATGATTTTTTTCGTATCGGCGTGTGGAAGCTCTAATAACAACACGATGCCACCGATGACCGGACAGCCGCCGGGCGCAGGCGGTGGAGCACCAGTGCAATGTAACGGCGGTGGCGGATGGCCGGGGACGGATGGATTAGTCTCGGCATGTGTGCAGCAGCAAAATCCGCCGGCAGCTTGCCAGTGCATGGCGCAACGATTTACTCAGTGCTACAGCTGGAATTCTTACCAATCGCTTTGGCAAAATCCAGCGGTGAACCAACAAGCCAACGCCATGCTTGCTCAATGCATGCAAGGCGCAGGCGGAGGCCAGTCGGGAATGCCTTGGTAAAAATTATCCCGCTTTTTTCTTAAGTCCGGGGGGAGTGGGAAGGCCTGGCCTTGCCACTGGGGGTGGTTTCAATTTCGGGGTTTCGAAGGTTCCGGTTTGGTCGACGCCTTCTAAACCCTCAGTGAGATCTACCGAGGCCGATAAATCGATAGTGCTATTCTCCCGGAGATTATCTTCCTCATCGAGAGGCCGAGACATCGTAACTTGCGAGATTTCATTCACCCCAGTTTTAAACTGAGTCGCAGTTACCGGTTCCTTCGCCTCATTGCCCGCAACAATCGCTATTTCCAATTCTTCTAATTCTGCCACCGGAGGCTTCAGCTTCGGTGCCGTGGCTTTCGCCGCTGGCGGTGGGGGAGGCATGCTCCGCGGTCCCCCTTTAGATGCGTCATCGACTTTTAAGGGCTTCGGAGAAAAGGTCGGAGGCTTAACCTCAATGGGCGGAGCGGGAGGCAAAGGTGCGGGAGGCGGCATCGCACCCTTTTGCGACATTGAGCTTGGAATATTAGATGGGGACGGAGGAGTCGCGGGTTTCGCCCCCGCCGTTCTGCCCGCAGGCGCCGGCGCACTCGGAGCTGCCGGTTTTGCGCCATGCGCTTGGGTGGCTCCGCCTTTTGCAGGGGCACCCGACGGCGCAGCAGTCGCACTATGTCCCGCACCGGCGAGTTCTGGAACGTAGGTCGATGCTTCTTCCGGGGTTACCGTACCGGCTTGCAACAATTCGCGCACATGTTGCTCCATCAAAATCATTCCTTCTCGTCGACCGGTTTGGATGATGGACTGGATCTGAAAGGTCTTCCCTTCTCGAATCAAATTGGAAACCGCATGATTAGCCACCATAATCTCATACGCCGCCACCCGGCCTGAGCCGCTGGCCCGTTTGAGTAAGGCTTGGCTGATTACGGCCGCCAAGGACTCGGAAAGCATGGTGCGCACCATGGCTTGCTGATTTGCGGGAAAGGAATCGATGATTCGATCCACCGATGCCGCAGCCCCTCTGGTATGCAAGGTGCCAAAAACCAAGTGACCAGTTTCTGCGGCGGTCAGCGCCAGACCGATAGTTTCCAAATCTCGCATTTCACCGACGAGAATGACATCCGGATCTTCTCGTAAGGCATACTTTAACGCGTCTGAAAAAGTAGGGCAGGACGTTCCAATCTCGCGTTGATTCACCAGACATTGCTTACTGGGGTGGACAAACTCCACTGGATCTTCGGCAGTGAGGATATGATACGGATGATTTTCGTTAATATAATTTAGCATCGCAGCCAAGGTAGTCGATTTGCCCGAGCCGGTGGGCCCCGTCACCAAGACTAACCCCTTAGGCAATTCACACAAACGAGTGCAGATCTCAGGTAGGCCTAAATCTTTAATGGTCGGAATCTTGGTGGGAATGGTTCGCATTACCGCGGCGACGCCTCGGCGAGTCATGAAGACATTGACTCGGAAGTTCCCAATGCCTTCTGCCATGTAACTCTTATCTAAATTTTTCTGGGCGAGAAACCGCTCCTGCTCCTGTTGGGTCATCATTTCAAAAAACATATGCATCAAGAACTCATGTTCCGCTGGCGGATGATTCTCGATGGGTCGCAAATCGCCGTCGATTCGAAGTTGCACCGGTTCGCCGGTGGAAAAATGCAGATCCGATGCCCGTTGGGTCAAAGCCGCTTTCAAATATTTATCGATTTGCGCCATTGGCGGAAACTCCTTTGAGCGAGGATGCCTTGGAATCAGAAGGAACGAACATCCCGTAGTGTTTCTGATAGAAAAGGAATAGGGCTCCGAACGAAAGTGGGACCGTTATCCAGACCAGAATTACAGTGTAAACTTCGGCAAATTCGTAAAGATGAACGAGCAAGGAAAACATGGTTGCCTCCTTCGATGTTTGACTCCGTGATCCTTATCGTCAGAAAAAAAGCGGAAGTTGAGGAAGGAAAAGCCCAGCCATTCTGAGTCTCCCGCGCCCCGGACGCGGCAATTAGAGCTTAAACTTGATCCGTCGCCAGGGTGCCGCTGAAGACCGCATCGTTTGCCACTAATCTCAGGATTTTTCGACGCAACAAGAGCAACATGCTGAAAAGCATCACTACATTCATCACTGCACTACTTAAATCCCCTGAATAATAGGAAAGAGGAAACATCAAGGCAGCATAAATAAAATAATAATATCCCCCAACTAATCGCATGCCGCCCCATTCGGCTAACGCAATCAGTAAACTCATCAGGATTGCCACCCCATAAAGGCCAAGATAGCCGTAATTCATATACCCTTCGGCCAAATAACCGACGCTGATACTGGTAGCGTAGTCATCGTCATTCAGATACCCGTAACGCATCCCGAAATCGTGCCATAGCGTCCGAGAGGGCTTTCCCGGCCAGATGGCGCGTGGAACAAAGAGATAGAGAATCGAAAGGTAGCTTTCGCCATTCCAGAACGGGACTTCGCTTGGTGTCTTTTCCAAAACCTTTTCCAGCGAGTCATCTCCCAATCGGCCAAACCCAGTCAGCAAGGCATTGGTCGACTCATCTAACTTCTTCGCCTCGTTGTCATCATCATCTTGGGGCGGAGGAGTCATGCGAGCTTCATCGGAAAAATATTGTTTTTGAACCAAGGAGACAAGAAGCTCCCAGCGGTCAGTCATATCTAAGGTGTTCTCCGCTTGAACCACCGTACGATAATCCCCCTTCACCGACTGAACCATCGCGCCAATTACCCCGAAGATCATCAGAAAGATAATATTTCGGTAGTTCTCCCGCAGAAAGCTGATCACTAAAACGGCCTGTCCAAACTCCACCAGGAAAAGCATCGAGCTGGAAAGTACAAAGCTATACAAGGCCATCGCCACGACTACCGCCTTACAATAGAACACCAATCTCTCCCGCCCCGGGCACTGACAGGCTAGGAGCAGAAGCAGAGTTCCGTTACTCGCCGGCCCGGCCAGCGCTAAAACCGCCGAAGGGATCCAGCGGGTGAAGACGTGGAAAACTAAGATGGACCCAGTCAATCCGATTAAAATGCGTGGCGTTACGGTGACGAGCGGGCTCGTTCCATTGGTTTGGATCTTGGGATGAAAGAAAAGGGTTTTGAAGAAATAGTAGCTTGCGATCTGCAGCGCAAAGCAAAGGGTGACTTCATGAATGGCTTGCAGCGAGATCGGATCGAAACTGGATTGGTTTTCTACAAAAAAAACCGTGCTGTATTTGGGAATCGAATAATAGACAAAATGAAGGAACCCAACCAAAGCGATATAATCAAATTTCCGACGAATTAAACAGAAAAAGAACGGGGTTAATTGGACCAAGCAAAGTAAAACAAAACGCGCCGTCCCATTCGAATCCTGATAGAGCCAAAGCATCACATAGGTATAGGCCAAACAAAGCAGGGAAAAGGCCAGCAAGGTAGCAATGCTAAAAAACGGCTTGGAATTGACGCGCTCCACGGCTGCCGACATCAAAGGACTCCTTCGGAATCTTTTCGACCAATCACTGACCAAACTGAAGGTCGACGATGGCCTGAAAATCATCGCTCCGGTCTTCGGGGTCATTCTGATAATTCTATTTATTCCCTGGGCAAGTTTGCGGGGAGACGACTGGCGAATCATTGGCGCCGCCCACCAAGCGACGGGAAGCGTCTGGACGTGGATCCAGTCGGGAACCTTATGGGGAGCCAACGGGGAAACGGTGTGGTTCTTCCGACCGGGATTCAAAGGATTGGTTTATGCGGGATATCAGATTTTCGGAACCACCGCCCTACCTTGGTTCCTCAGCTTAACTGTCCTTGCCGGGGCAGGAGTCCTTCAAGGGGAAAAAGCGTTAAGTGAATTTGGCGTATCGCGTCTCGGTTCCCGTGGGTTTGGCACTCTGCTCCTAGCCAGCCACAGTTTATTCCTGGGTAGCCTTCTCTGGTTGGGCGAAGGCCTGATGAATATCCCGCAGTGGTTCTTGCTTTCATTCAGTCTGATGGGAACAGCAGAAGCGTTGAACCAGAAAAAATCTGGAACAAAAGGCCTCGTCGCCTTTGCCTTGGCTCTGACTTTTAAAGAGTCAGCCATATTTCATCTACCTTTTCTGCTCACTGCATTTGCCATCGAGCCCAGCCTTCAAAAAGTATCACTCCGGCGACGCGCTCAGATCCTAGCCCCCTATCTTGGGATTGGTTTCGGGTATCTTTGGGTTCGTTTGGGGAGATATCCCCTGAATCCTGGATACCTTCCCTACTTCGACCTGAAACTCTGGCTGCCGGGACTTTTTCGCTTTGCCCTGGTCCTAGCAGTACCCATCGCGGGATGGATGATCGGTTTTGAGCCAGACAAAAACACAGTGCAGCGTAAACTTTTCTATATCCCAGCCTTGCTTCTTTCGTTGCTCCCCTACTTGGGCCATCCTTTTTTCTCTCCGGGTTGGTTTCTGCTTCCGGGGTTTTACTGCCTCTTTTTTCTCACTCTAGCTCCTGCCCCCACCTCACCTTCTTCCACTCGATCTGTTTCCCCGGAAAGCGCATCTCGCCTTTCCTGGGTGGTCATCCTGGTTTTCGTCTTTTCACTCTCAGTCAGCATCGACAAGCTGCAGCGATGGCGATGGTGGCAATGGAAAGAGGCGCAGCTCCAGGTAATGGAACAATTAAAAACCATGGCTTCGGCGAAGGCCGTTTCCATTGAGGACTGCGGAGGTGCCCGAAACTTCGAGCAGAGATTCCGTCGCGTCGTAGGTGACGAAGATAGTTTGGAAGGAATGCGAATTCTCCTAGGTCAATCGCCCAAGCAATTTAGCATCCGTCCCTGTGGGAGCCCTCCAGACGCTAACGCCCGATGGTTAAGATGGGAAGGTCCAGGAAGGGGACGGAGCTAGTTGGGACCAAGGCCCCGCCAGACAAAGCGCTGACTCATCGAGCATTGGAAACACCGAATGAATTGAGTAGGGTTAAGCAGCTTAAGATCAAATTCCATGGCAAAACCAACCGGCAAAACCGATAAAATGGAACGCGTGGCCTCGGCCACCCTTCAGTTAATCTTGGAGCAGGGTTTATCTGAGCTCACCTTTAGCAAACTTTCCCGTAAAGCGGGGGTCTCTCGTCCCTGGCTCTATGAATACATCGGAGCAACCAAGGAATCATTGGTGGAGTATGCGGTCGATCATTTTGGGAAACAGTATGCCCGCTTAGACAATCGGCCCCGCGCCTCGAGTGCGAAGGAATGGCTGCCCCAGGTTTTGTTGCGCACCGACGAGCTCTTGGATGATTCATTGGCCTATCCCTGGGTAATTCCACTCTACTATCGCTACCGGGGCACAGTGAACCCGCTGGGCAAGCGGATAAAACTCCTGGAAGAACGGTATTTGAAATCGATGACCGAAGAGATCAAACAGGCACTTCAAGTCCGCAATGAAACGGCTCGAGTTTTGGCGGAGACATTGATGGCTGTGCGGTTGGGTCTAGCCTACCACTGGGTCTTCTCTGACTTTCGCAAACACTCCCGCAAAGAAGATCTCCTCGCGATTGTCCATTCCGTCCTCAAACGAATGCTTAGCCGCCCTCGCCCATAAAGGCAGCCGTTCGACGGATCACTTCGGGCGCCCGCAAGATCTTACGATGGCCCCATCCGCTGGTCTTCATCCATTCGACAGCTGGCCAGATTTTCGCGATCCGTTCTACCGTCGTCAGGGGCACTTCCTCATCGTCGGTATCACTGATCATTAACCAAGTGGCACTGAGGTCGGAACCCTGCTGCGCCAATGAAACATCCTCTCGCCGCGTCCCCACCCGGTGAGTGATACATTCTTGGAATCGGCTCAGCATGGCATCCTCCAGCTTGAGCTTGTGCATCAATTGATTCAAGTAAGGGGCCGGGCATTCGGGGGGCGCAACAAAGACAGCACGCTTCACTTTTAGGCCTTGTCGGATGGCGAGTACCGCTGCAGCTGCGCCTAAGGAATGTCCTACTACCCCATGCGCAGGCCCGCAGCTCTCCACTGCACTTGAAAGCGCCCCGGCAAAATCCCTTACCGTCGCTTTTTGCCCCCCACTGCTTCCGTGAGCTGGCGCATCCAAAAGCACTACCGAGTACCCGGCCTGCAATAATTCAGGGACGAAGCGGATGAATTGGGCGCCCCGGCCACCCCAGCCATGAAGCAGGTAGATGGTTGGGCCATCTCCCCAGGACCAAGCCGCTAAGCGGGTGTTTCCATGCCGAATGGTGAAATAATGGCCTGTCTCTAGATACGCTTTTTCCAGACAGGTCATCGTATAACGGGGCGGGACCATGACCAACGGCTCAGACAGGAAAAAGGCTAGTTCCGGAGTGAACTTGGCCACCGGACTAATCAACGTTTGGATGAAGAGCTGCATCAGATTTTTTTCCTGGCTCTCTAAGGACGCCTCTGCCTTGAATGGCAACCCAATGTCCAACGGAAGAACGGCTCTAATCGCCATGAAACACCTCGTGATTGAATAACCCATCATACTGCTATGCGTTATCCAATCGCCATGAAATGTCCCGACAAGATTTGGGCTTTTATGTCGGGCGATTAAAGAATTTGAGAGGTAGGTTGCGGAGAATAAGCAACTGGAGAAGGGAATTCAGCGCAGCGAAAAACTTCGCCTCTCGAATCACTCTTCAATCGGTTTCAATTCCATGAGCAAAGCCCCGGTTTCCACGGCCTGGCCTTCCGAAACGGAAATATTGGACACGGTGCCGGTAACGGTGGCTCGGATCTCATTTTCCATTTTCATGGCTTCCATCACGATGACGGGATTTCCTTTTTCGACTCTATCTCCGAGCTTAGCCATGATCTTGACGATTTTTCCCGGCATCTTGGCGTAAACGTTATTCTCGTCGCCTAATTCCTGTCCTCGCAACATACCGACGATCCGTCGGTATTCGCTTTCCAATCGGAAATTGAGATTGCCCTGGGGACGCCAAACGGTGAAATCTTCTTTCTCACCGACGACATTAGCCTTGAAGACTTTATCTTGCCGAATGAAGCTGACGTCGTTTCCGAAATACAGCAGATCCACAGCATCTTCGGTAGTCTCGTTGTCGAATTTCACGAAAAGCTGATTGCCTCGGGATTCAACTCGGACTTGGTATTCCTTATCCTGGTAACGAATGAAGAACAACATTACCGAAGTGCCTCCATACGGCCGGTAGATTTCCAACGTGAATTCTCGTCCTCTTCAGGACACTTGCCCTTATACTCTTTGCCATAGGCCGAGACCGCAGCGGCGATCATCGCCATTTTTAATTCTTCTGCGTCTGGCGTCCGCTCTTGATAATGGAAATCTTCTCCAATTAAGCGAGTGGTATAATTGCCGCGGACAAATTTTTCGTTTTCCAAAAGCTGAAGGTGCAAGGGGATATTGGTTTTGATCCCATTTAAAACCGTCTCCTGCAAGACGGCCTTGCCTCGGGCGATGGCCTCGGCTCGAGTCGCCCCCCAAACCGAGATTTTCGCAATCATCGAATCGTAGAAGACTGGAATCTCATAACCTCGATAAAGATGGGAATCTACCCGAACCCCAAGACCTCCGGGAAAAGAAACTCCGGTTACCCTGCCCGCCTGAGGAAGAAACTTCTCTGGATCTTCCGCATTCACCCGAAACTCGATGGAATGGCCCCGTTGGCGAAGATCGGACTGGCGGAAAGAAAGTTTCTCTCCGAAGGCAATGCGAATTTGCTCTTTCACCAGGTCGATGCCAGTCACCCATTCGGAAACCGGGTGTTCTACCTGCAACCGAGTGTTCATCTCCATGAAGTAGAAATTCTGCTTATCATCCATCAAAAACTCGATCGTTCCTGCGTTGACGTAGCCGATCTCTTTGGTCGCTTTCACCGCCGCTTCACAGATCTTGGCTCGAGTCTCTTCACTGACAAACGGACTGGGGCTCTCTTCGATCACTTTCTGGTGTCGCCGCTGCACAGAGCATTCGCGCTCGAATAAATGACAAACATTCCCATGTTGATCCGCAATCACTTGAACTTCAATGTGGTGAGGGGAAGTGACATAGCGCTCAAGATACAAACGACCATCGCCAAAGGCCTTAGCCGCTTCGGAAGTGGCTCGTCGAAAGAGAGAAAGAAACTCGCCTTCTTCCATCACCAAGCGCATGCCACGCCCGCCGCCGCCGGCGAGCGCCTTGATCATGATCGGGTAACCGATATCCTTGGCCAACCGGAACGCTTCGTTCTCGTCGGTCATTCCGTCTTTCGATCCCGGAACCAAAGGCAGGCCACCGATTCCCGCCATGGTCTTTCGAGCCGCGACTTTATCTCCCATCGTGGAAATCACTTTTCCCGGAGGACCGATGAAAACGATCCCGGCATCTTCCACTGCTTTAGCAAATTCGGCTTTTTCCGAGAGAAAGCCGTAGCCCGGGTGGATCGCATCGGCTTTGAGCTGCTTCGCTGCACTGATCACGGCGTCGATATTGAGATAACTATGAATGGAAGGCCCTTCCCCCACACAGACGGCAGCGTCGGCTTTGGCGACGTGCTGGGATAAGCGATCTGCTTTGGAGTAAATCGCCAGCGGAACATGCCCCATCTCGCGCACTGCCCGGTGAACTCGAAGGGCAATTTCACCCCGATTCGCCACTAAAATCCGTTTTGGAGCCATGGGTCTTTCCTCTGTTCTCGTCGCTACCGAAATATTAAAGCGGAATATTACCGTGCTTCTTTGGGGGAAGCCGATCCCGCTTATTCTTCAGCATTTCCAAAGCCTGAATCAGCTTCTTTCGAGTATCTTCCGGGAAGATCACCTCGTCGATAAAGCCCAGTTCAGCGGCCTTATAGGGAGTGGCAAACGTCTCGGTGTATTCCTGCACCAGCCGCTGCTTTTCCTCATCGGCATTACGCGCCTTACTCAGCTCGCCTCGGTGAATAATCGCCACCGCACCCTCGGGGCCCATCACCGCGATTTCGGCAGAAGGATAGGCCAGATTCACGTCGGAACGGAGGTGTTTCGAAGACATCACGCAATAAGCGCCACCATAGGCTTTGCGCACAATCAACGTGAGCTTTGGCACCGTAGCTTCGGCATAAGCATAAAGTAATTTCGCTCCATGCTTAATGATCCCACCATACTCCTGCTCGGTGCCGGGCAAAAACCCCGGGACGTCGACAAAGGTGACCAGAGGAATATTAAAAGAGTCACAGAAGCGCACAAAGCGGGCGGCCTTTAGCGAAGCGCTATTATCTAAGCAACCAGCCAAAATCTTTGGCTGGTTGGCCACAATTCCCACACTGCGACCGTTCAGCCGGCCAAATCCTACGACGATATTCTGGGCAAAATCTTTTTGCACTTCGAAGAAATAACCGTCGTCGAGGACCGTTTCCACCAGGTCTTTAATGTCATAAGGCTGGCGCGGGTTTTCCGGAACCAAGGTGCGAAGTTTCATTTCGGTTCGATTGGCCGGATCGCTGGTCTTCGCTAAGGGAACGTCTTCCAAATTATTCGACGGAAGATAGCTCAAAAGCTCCCGGATCAAAAGTAAGCAGCTTTTCTCGTCGTCACTAGCAAAGTGGCAAACCCCGCTACGCGTACTGTGAGTCACTGCGCCGCCCAGCTCTTCCATCGTCACATCTTCGTGAGTGACGGTCTTGATCACGTCCGGTCCGGTGACAAACATGTAACTGGACTTTTTTACCATGAAGATAAAATCGGTAATGGAGGGGCTATACACCGCTCCGCCGGCCGAAGGCCCCATGATCGCAGTGATCTGTGGAACTAGCCCGGAGGACATCGTGTTACGCCAGAAAATTTCTGCGTATCCCCCGAGTGATTCGACGCCTTCTTGAATGCGAGCCCCACCGGAATCATTTAACCCAATGACCGGTTTGCCATTCTTCATTGCCAGATCGAGCAGTTTGCAAATTTTGCCCGCCTGCGCGCCGGAAAGCGAACCACCGAAAACGGTGAAATCCTGGGCGTACACATAAACGTGTCGACCGGAGACCGTGCCGTAGCCCGTAATCACTCCGTCACCCAAGAATTTTTTCTTTTCCATTCCGAAATCGGAACACCGGTGGGTAACGAACTTATCGATTTCTACAAAGCTTCCCTCGTCGAGAAAAAATAGAATTCGTTCACGAGCCGTCATCTTTCCACGACTGTGCTGCTGCTCGATTCTATCTGCCCCGCCGGCGAGTTCGGCTTCCCTGTGCTTTTGCTGAAGTTTCTGAAACTTTTCGTCTAAACTCATAAAGCTGGAATGGAAACACCAGCCAACAGTGAAGTCAAGAATGGGGACAAGGAGATGCGATCAGATTTCGTTAAACGCATTGCGTTATCGGTGGGTTTAGGATCGAAGGGGGAAATCCTTACAAATTTTCATTCTTAGTGACGTGGCGATATCCGAATTCGTCCATCCGGCGAGCCCAGGTCAGGTAAAGCACTTTGGTCTTGAGGCGGTCGCGAAATGGATTGCGAAAAAGATCCAGGATTTCTTCTCGAGTTACGCGATTTTCCATCGCCGCAGTGTAAATCGCATGCCCTAAAAGTTGCCCAAGCAGGGTGGCGACTTTGCGGTAGCGAAGGATGACTTCATCACTGGCGGCCCGATCCGGAAGAGGAAAGCCAGAAAGCCGGGTACTATTCCCGTTGAAAAGTGCTTGTTCAGCGTCGAAGTGCGACAGCGCAAGCTGGGCGACTCGCAAATCACCCAGCAATTTTTTGCGAGGACGTTTTTCTTTCGCTTCATCCACCAGACGTTTTAGGTCTTCGGGCCCATTGCATTTTCTTTTGTGGTTCACAATTCGAGAGCCGATAAAACCCAGAGCTTCGATCAAAACCTTGGCGTAAAAATCTCGGCGAGGCTCACGGAATGGAACGTCCCGACCACTGACCTTCGCATGGAGGTAAATCGCCGCTTGGGTCGCGGCATGATTCAAACTGAGACTCGAAAGAAAGATGATATTCTCGCCCGGAACAAAGAGGCTGTCATATTCAGCCAGGGCCCGCGCCAGCCGACGAATTTCCAACTTAGACCAGCCTTTATCTTTTCGCAGTCGATTGAGAAAACTTAAATCGGCGGGGCTATAGATCAGAAAATCGTCTTCCAAGGTGGGAGGCAATCCAATGAAGGCCTGAATCAGGGTAATTAACTCACGAATCTCGTCCGTGTAATCAATGCCATCCAAAGCCCCCACCTCGGCTTCTTTTTTCTGCAAGAGCGGAGCATTGGAATCCACATCCGCCATGATCTCTGTCCACTTTAAATGACTCTTCAATTTGACCCAGGGAGGGGTGTTCATGACACAATATTCTTGGTCACGCACCTTTACCACATCGACCATCTGTTCCAACCCGCGTTCTACCAATTCCCAGTAAAAGAGCTCGTGATTCTGGTGAACGACCAAAACCGTTCGTTTGATCTTTTTACTGGCTAGCACCGTGCGCAGATCTTTAGGCAGGTGGTTTGAGGCGAGATGGAGATCTCCCATTAAAACCACGACCAGCGCTTTTTCATCCTGGGCCGAAAGCTCAGCCACCACTTTCGCCGCAAACCGATCGCGTTCTTTTAACGTAGGTCGCCGATTGCCCTTTTGGGCCAGGTTAATTCCCACGATTTCAATTTCGTGATCCTTGGCGAATTGGAAAAGCCGGCGATAATTTTTCCAGGGAAAGCCCCAATTGCGACTAAAAGAAATGGAATGCAGAAAGGCATCTTCGGAGACGCGGCCGGCCAAAAACCGAGCGATCTTAGGGTTGTCCTGCGGACGGGCCATTTCCAAGGCTAGAATCAGTCGGCTCTTTCGCCGTTTCAATAGACGAAGCGATCCTCGAAGCAGCCGAATAACGGTCCTTTGTGCCTGGGAAAGGGTATGGTAGTCTCCACAAACTACGATGTGGGCGTTTTGGAGTGCCGCGAGCAATTCTCGCTTGGTGGAGACCTCCTGGAAGGTTCGGAAGTCCCGCTTGTACTCCAGAAAATATTTATTGAGCTCAGGGCTAAAGCCCCCCAAAAGATCGCGCGCATAGTCCTTCAAACGGTCGTATAGCAGACGTTGAAGTCGGATTAGTCGAGTACGTGCTCGCATTGGGGGAGGGAAAACGAGGATTGATTGGAAAGGAACGCTATCTTTATTCTAACCCAGTTCAGCTTCCGATGGTTGGGAAGATTGGGCGTATTTTTCCTTTGGTTAACGCACTTCGCCGTAGGTGCTGACTCGCCGATAGAGCCAGGACCGTCACTTCCTACTCTACTCAAATCTGCCTTAGTGAACAGTGGCCAAATCAAAGAATCTGAAGGGGATATTGAAATCGCCCGGGCCCAACTCGCCCAAGCCCGCGCAGCGCTTTTTCCTCACGGTAGTGTCATGGTTTTGGCGGCCCCTATGCCCGGAGCCCATGGAGACGCGGTGAATGGGGGGACCTACTGGCATGAGTGGGGTCCTTTTGTCGACGCAAGTGCACAAATCGTATTGCCCCTCTATACCTTTGGCCAGGTAGGCAATTATAAAAAGGCGGCCGAGCGACAAATTGATGCGCGCACCAATCAAGCGGAAATGAAGAAGGCGGAAGTCATCGCCCAGGCCAAGGAATTCTATTACGGCTATTTGATGGCGGTGGAATTAGGAAGTCTCGTCGATGATCTTACCAAGTTTCTAGATGAAGCCGTCACTACTGCGGAGAAGCAATCCAAAGACAAAAAGAAAAAAGGCGCAACCGTAAAGCCGCATGACATTTTTCGACTGAAAACCGCGCTGCAAGATCTGAGGCAGAAAAAGTTACAAGCCGACGCGGGGAGAATGACGGCAGAAAAGGCCGTGGCCTGGGTGACCGGCGCCAACTTTCAGCATCTGACTGAGGGATCCCTCGAGCCTGAGGAATATGAGCTCAAATCGCTCGATGAATATTTGAAAATCGCGGAGCAGCATCGCCCAGAGTTTAAAGCGCTCAGCGCCGGGCAGGAAGCCCGTGCCGCTTTGCGAGATGCCAAACGCGCACAGTCTTATCCAGTGGTCTTTCTCGGCGCCTTTGGAAACTTCCCCTGGACCCCGGTTCGGGACCGGCAAAACTCTCCCTTTGCCTATGATCCGTATAACCAAATCACGGGAGGCGCGGGATTGGGTCTTAAGCTAGACATTGAATTCTGGCGACACGCCGCAGAGGCCGCGGAACAAAACGCCGAGTTAATGAAACTGAAGGCAACGGAGACCTACGCCGCCCCGGGTGTCCGGTTGCAAGTCCGAAAAGCGTTCTGGGAATTGCAGCAAGCGGTGGAAGGAATGAAAATCGCAGAGGAAAGAAAAAGCCTCGGCGAACGCTGGTTTGTGTCCAACGCCATGGGGTGGTCCATTGGAATCACTCCTCCGAAAGACCTCCTAGAAGCCCTAGAGGGCAATGGGTTGGCCAGAAAGAACTACATCGAGACCGTCTATGCCTTAAACCTCGCACTAGCCCATCTCACCCAAGCCGTAGGCCAAGAAGTCACCTCGTTAAAGTATTAATTACAGATACTTAGCGCATCACCCTGAGAGCTCCCCAACTCAACCCCGCCCGCAAAAACGGGGACGGAGGACGAATTTTATGCTATTAAGCCGCATCTCATGGAAACCCAACACCCTGAAAATTCGTTTGCTTCACTCGGCCTTTCTTCCGCGCTTCTGGAAGTACTCTCCGAGTTGGGCTACCAGGCTCCTACTCCCATCCAAAGCTTAAGCCTTCCCCCCTTATTGGAGGGCCGAGATTTGATCGGGCAGTCCAAGACCGGTAGCGGAAAAACGGCGGCGTTTTCTTTGCCACTTTTGGAACGCTTGGATACCAGCCGGCGAGACGTGCAAGCCCTGGTGCTCTGCCCCACGAGAGAGCTATGCACCCAGGTGGCACGGGAGATTCGCAAGCTGGGACGCAACCGTCGAGACTTACAGGTCCTGATTCTTTCCGGTGGCCACCCGATTTACCTGCAGCTGAAGACCCTCAAACATGGCAGTCAGGTAGTCGTAGGAACACCGGGAAGAGTGGAAGATCACCTTCGCCGAAAAACCCTGGATCTTAGCCAGGTGACCACGGTGGTGCTCGACGAAGCGGATCGAATGCTGGATATGGGATTTCGGGAAAAAATCGAATGGCTCTTAAAACAAACGCCGAAAGAACGGCAGACGGCGCTTTTCTCCGCAACTTTCCCCTCCACCATCGAAGCCCTAAGTCGCTACTACCAACGCAACCCGCAGGTGGTGAAGGTAGAAGAGGACGGGGGAAACGCCACTGCCATCGAACAGGTTTTTTACTCAGCCCCCCTTGAAGATAAGGAATCCATCCTCCTCAGAGTCCTGCAATCTCACCCCATTGAAACAGCGCTCATTTTTTGTAATCAAAAAGCTCGGGTGGATGAAGTCCATGCCTTCTTGAAGGATGAAGGCTATTCGGTCGAAAAACTCCACGGTGACCTGGTGCAAGACGACAGGGATCGCGTCATGGCCAAATTCCGTAACCGAAGTGCCCCCCTTTTAGTAGCGACGGATGTCGCGGCACGTGGAATCGACGTCAAGGAATTGGACGCAGTCATAAACTGTGATCTGCCGTCGGATCCGGCGGTGTACGTTCATCGCATTGGCCGCACTGGCCGGGCCGGTCATCAAGGACTCGCGATTTCCTTGGTCACCGAACGCGAAGGCGCAAAACGAGAGCGAATCGAAGCCCATTTTCAGATGCTAATTGAAGTTCGTCCCTTGAGTCGTGCCGCTCAGCCAGCCTCACCCGCGCGTGCTGCGATGGAGACGCTTTATATTTCGGGCGGGCGCAAGGATAAGGTGCGACCCGGAGATATCTTGGGCGCATTGACCGGCGAAGCTGGGGGACTCAAAGGAGACCTCGTCGGAAAAATTGAAATTCTGGATCGCCATTCCTACGTGGCCGTCGCCCGCAGTCATTCGCGACTGGCTCTCGATCGCTTGCGCCAGGGGCGAATCAAAGGAAGAAAGTTTCAAGTCCAATTGGTGAGATAGAAGAGGCTTCTCCATCCTTTCGAGGGGGCCCGGGAGCCTGCTCAAACCAACTCAAAACCACAAGATGGCATTGCTTCGCTCGTAATGACGGAGAAGCCCTTGAAAACGCATCCTGCCTGCTTATTGCTTCATCAATTTTTCCGAAAACACGATGCGCTTGCCGTCTCTCAAGACCGAGCCCATGGTATACATCTCATTCCCTTCCCAACCGAAACTCATTTCATAAGTTCTTTCCGCATTGTCGATGTGGCACCAGGAACCTTCGCAATATCCCGTAGAGGTTTTGCCGTCCTCACTGGTCGCGGTGAGAAAGCCTTCTCGACTAAAAACCACGGTGGCTTGATGACTCATTTTCTTACCGTTCATTTCCCCGGTGCCAATGATGACGTTGCCGTGAATTTGAATGTGAGAGGTGTAAGTCCCGCGCTCACCCGCTTCGGTTTTGTATTGTCCCGTGCCCATCCAGGTGCCATCCGGTAACCTATCTAATGCCCAAGCACTCAGACTGAATAATGCCAAACCCATCGCTAGAACTCGTGTCATGATTTCCTCCGTTTGCTAGTCGCTCCATGCGACGCAGGTTGTGATTACTTTCGATGTTAGTCGGCAAGAGGAATTTGGAAAGAAGAGAACAAAGCGTCGTCCAATTCTTGGGAAGATTTCACAACCGCAGTTTTGGGTTAGCGATTGAAAGTTCGGTCACTTGCCGACGTATTCCGGCAGATTTCCACTCCTGACTAAACTTCAGACAAAATAAGCGACAGAATATTTCATAGTTATCCGGAAGAGCTCGATCGCCGGTCAAAAAAAAGACAGTAGCCAGTGGCATTTCATCCTGATCAGAGTTTAGACATCGGAAATTTCACCGGGTTTTCCTATTCTGCCTCAAGCACTTAACCGCAGACTCCGGTTTTTCGCAGCTTTGGCACCTTGCTTGCTCTTCATTGCCTCGATTCCCATCAGTCTTGTGAGGCCATTTTCATGAATCGAATTTTGAAATCCGTTTGTACTACGTCCTCTATTGCCCTGCTTAGCAGTGCTCTATTATTGGCAGGTTGCGGAGCGTTTTCCCGAAACTCTGCTTCCACTGGCGATCCCAAGACCGAATTGGGTTTCAATCGCGTGACGACCGGAACGGGACCAGGATCGGTACCGGGGAAAATATCCACCACTTCGAACTCCATCGCTAATGGTTCTCAACCGGGTGGGTGTGGAAGCTTCCAGGTAAGTTTAGTGGATGAAGTGAATGCCAGTAACAACGTCGTAGGTTCTGCGGCCATCGGCTCCGATGTGATTAATCCAATCAATAACGCCGTTCAGTATCAAAACTTTGTGGGACCGATAAATACGTCGATGACGGATATCGGATTTCTCACCGTCTTTGGAGGAAACTATATAAAAACTGGTGCGGATCTCCCGGTGGATCAAACCGCGTTAAGCCTGACTGCCACGTTGGCTTTTAACCGCACCGAGGATATCAACCATATTTCAATCGAGGTGCCAGAAGATATTTTGGGCGGCGGCCTGTTCAATGCCGAACGCATTTTATTGGATGGTGGGAAGTACTCCCATCACGACTGCACGCAAAGTGAACTCAGCAGCATACCAAGCAGAATGGGCGGCAGCACTTGTGTCACTTATAATATTTATATTAAGGGTAAACTTACCGACATCTTCACTCAACCCAATGCGGTCGCGCTAGGCTATTCCTATGCACGGCAACAACGCCGTTTTAACTTTCGGGTGGCTGCTGGTTGGTACTACAACACTTCGCTTCCGATGGGCCTGTATCACTACGTCTGCGAAGCGCGGATGGCCACTAACTGGATCGCTCCTCCGGGTGGTGGAACGACGACCGGAACGACGACCGGAACGACGACCGGAACGACGACTGGAACGACGACTGGAACGACGACTGGAACGACGACTGGAACGACGACTGGAACGACGACTGGAACGACGACTGGAACGACAACTGGAACGACGACTGGAACGACTACCGGAACGACCACGACAGGCGGTGGGACCACGACGGGTGCAAGCGGAGGGAACACTGGGTCGACTCAAGATATTTTTGATACCGGAAGTGTCAGCCTGCTGAATACTTTCAAAGGAAATCTTTTCGGCTCCGAAACGGCGCCAGAGATCGCGAGCCGCTTGCGGGATGACTATGTTCGGAAAACCCATAACGTCGATTGCTCTGTGCGGAAATGGATGACCTCTGAGGGACTCTTCCTCGTGGTCGCGGATAACTGGTTTAGACCCTATAACCCAACGGTCACCTCCTACGATTCCGGGGTACAAGCCTATACCAATTACTTGCGCCGGACCATGCAGCTCCAACCGGCCAATGTGGCATACGTCAACGCCTGGTCGATTTTCTTCCGGGATCTTCACGGCTCCTGGGGGCTTAGAGATTATGTGCTCGATATGTTCGATAAAGTCTTAGGCCGCGCACCGATTAACTCGCCGACCTATGATGAATTGGCATTCTGGATGGATCAAATCAATAAATCCTATGCACGGGGAAACGACGGAAGGCAGGAGATCTTCACCTGGATAGCCCTCTGTCCTGAAGGCATGAGGCATCTTACCGCATTGTGGTTTAAGAAATACGGTGCCGTGCTGGATGCGGCTGGACTCCAAGCCTGGAGCACTGGATTCTCGATGGACGTCATCGGCGCCGGAGCGGTGCTCGCCGCCATCGTGAGCTACCACTACCCCACTTCGGAAATCGCGAATGCGCAACAATGTTCCACTTTCACCCAGTAGAATCAAAACCCCGGTCAGCGTTTCCCCCCCGCGCTGACCGGGAATTCCCAAAATCATCCACTCTTGCGCGACGGCGGACGCTGAGCGCTCTTAGCCCCGGTACTTTTTCCCTTTGGCTTTTGTCGACGCCGTCGCAATAGAATCAGCGCGATAACCGCCACCCCTCCCCCCACCACGAGAAGCGGCAAACTCCCGGAATCCGAGGAAGCGGTAGCTTTCGGCTCCGGCTCTTTGTCTTTCATCGCCTTGCCCAAGCGCTCGGCAATCAAACTATTTCGTTTTGGCCCTAGCACTTCCGAGCCGGGAAGTGGCCCATCTCCCTGTTTGGTCGCAATGTCTAAATTAAAATCTTCATTGGGCCTAAGCGATGCCACCATGCGCTCAAACTGAGGCGCAAATTTTGAATATTTCTGATCCGAAACAATATAGGTGATGAGGATCGCGAGTTTGGTTTGTCCCGTGACGTGAACGGTGGCTAAGTACCTGGCCCAAAAACCGGGTAACTCGGAATTGTGCTGCAGAGAATCCATCCAGGTGACGCCGTTGATATTGCGACGTCGAGCGTAAGAGACAGTCGCGGTCAGAGGCGTTCCTGATTCATCTTGAATGGAGCGAGGCTGCTTCAAGTAACTTTCGTAATTATCTAAACTGTCCCAATCCGTGGCCAAGGTCGCAATGGAAAGAATCACCGCATCTTTGCGATCGATCTCGGAAGTCGCCTGACAGATCCAGACCCCCTGCGCCAGCTCACACCCCCACCCGTCGGGATGGTCAAAAGTGACATAAGCGGTGGTGAGACCAAAGGCAGGCAAGCTGAGAAAAAATAAATAGAGTGCAAAGTGTCGCATGGGAGCTCCGTGGGATTGGATTTCATTATAACATGGGGCTTTTTCCGAACGGAGGCCGTCCCCAGTGACTCAGGTTGGCGCAACTCAACCCGGTTCTAAAATCGGGGAAAGGTGCTTTTTCAGCTCCGAAATCTCACCATAAAAGACTTCCCGCTCATGCAGGGTTTTTTGTAATGGGGTTCCGGGAATATGGCGAATGAGGATCTTATCCACTCGACTCCCAAATGGCGCAGTGTCACAAACTCGACGATAGATTTGCAGATCTTGTTCTCCGCTGTCGCCGATCAAAACACAACGTTGCCGCTCCACGTTACTTAAGATGCGATGAAGCATTCGCCACTTATGACCAAATCGACCGTAACCCAACCAACGAAGAAAGACGGGTCCTTCCGGAAATTTACGTTCTCGCAAAAACTTCAAAAGAAACGGAGCCAACTGATAAGGAGTACTGGTGACATAGATGATCATGCTGCCCTTGGCCGCCAGTTCCTGATAGAGCTCAGCCATTCCTTCCACCGCCTCATAGGTGTAATAATGGCCGCGAAACAATCCGCGCACGATCTGCTTAAATCCAGTAGTGGCCGCAATATTTGATTCTTTAATCGTGTCATCGATATCAGAAATCACGACCCATTTGACGTCGTCGTTGAGGAAAAATACCGGACTCGAGATCACTTCGTAATCGCCGAGATCCACCCGTCCCACTAGCGTTTCTACCCCAACCGGGGCCATTCTCAGCCAAGCAACTTTGGGGGATTTCCAGGGCAATTGCCAGGGCAATTGGAGATTAATAAAACCGCGGGTTTCGGTGCTGGCCTCCACTGCGCGAAAGGTATTCTCCGAAACCGCGAGCTGAAAACGAATCCGCTCAAAGAGCTCCAAATCAGGTAAGCCTTTGAGAATGCGATGAAGCAACCGCCGAGGTCGAAACCCGAGAACCTCTTCCTGTGTGCCGTTATAGACCAGAGCATGCAAAATCGTAAAATTGCGGGTGGCTAAAGTCGGAATGCCCAAAATCGACTTCTGCGGGCGATAAAGATCGAGCACCTGCAGCAATTTAAAGAGCAAAACTTCAAACGTCTTAAAAAAACGGCCAAAGAAGCTCCACCACTTGCGCGGAGGCAAATCGGTAAGCCGAAGGCTGGTGCGAAATAATCGTTCTTCACCCATAAAGGAATCTGTTCCAATCGGTAATCTAAAGGGCTGAGCTCAAGTTTTTCCTTGGCTCAGCCGATCGGACAATTGGCGCGTCTTCATATTACTAGTTCCCCCGCAAATGAATAAGACCAAGCAAGGATGCCGGTTCTTTTCTTTCTACCTATTTTGCACCCTTCTTTTATCCTTAACTGGGCAACGCGTCATGGCCCTTAATGAAAATCTTCGCCTTTATAACGCGCCCGAGGCTTTAGCGATGGGCAATGCCTTCGCAGCCGATGTCCAAGGTTACATCTCTGATTTCTACAACCCCGCAGCGTTGGCCAAATCCCGCAAACGACGTTGGGAAGTGACACCGATTGATGTGGAAGGTATCCCCTCTCTCGGCTCGATCGCCCTCAATCTGGCAGCCCATAGCATGGGAATCAACCGCTTGGCCAGCACGATGGGACGCAATCCAGGAAAATACAACTATTTCAGCTTTTCCGGGGTCCCGGGGTTTAGCACGCGAGGATTTGGGGCAGCGTTCCTAGGAACCTACCAGTATGCCGGAGTTTCCGATGGGACAAACCTCGATGTCGATGCCTCAGAGACCTTTGGGACCTCGATGGGAATTGCCTCCAACTTTTTTGGAAATGCGGTGAAGTTTGGCGTTGCCGGCAAATTACTGCTGCGAAACCAGCTAAAAGGCAATTTTGCTATTTCCAGTCTCAGTGGTGACACCGCCGTGAGTAGCCTAATGAAAGAGGGATGGGCCTACGGCGCAGATGTGGGAATGCTCGTCACCGTTCCCGCCAAATATCTCCCTGCCATCGGAGTGGTTTGGCGAGATGCGCTAGGCACCAAATTTCATGCTAGTCATGTTCTGAACAGCCATGCCTCGGGAGCACCGGATACCATTCCTCAGGCATTTGATATCGCGGCCTCTCTCCACCCGATTTTGTCGCGGGAATGGCGAGCCACCATCGCACTTGAGCTTTCGGATTGTTCCACCATCAACACAGCTCAACCCCTGCTTCGACACACCCATTTTGGGCTGAAGTTTGAAAGTGAAAAGTCTTTTTACCTTTGGTTAGGGGCAAACCAACTTTATCCAGGTGGGGGAATGGGGCTCAGAGTTAAGGGCGGAGCCCTCGAAGTCGGCACCTATGCGGAAGATGTGGGAATGCCGGGGACTGATCAATCGGATCGGCGAGTTTTCTTCCGTTATACGATTGGATTTTAAGCCAAGATGAAACGTGGGCACGAGAAAAAACGATTCCATGGACTCGCCAGACTCTGGAGCATTGCTTTGCTCTGGTTGGCGGTGAGTGCCGGGCCGGCCCATGCGGAATTGACCCGAGTGCCCTATATCGGTGTTCGTCCCAGCGGAATGGGAAATGCATTTTTGGCATTAGCCGACGATAGCAATATGCTTTGGTATAACCCCGCGATGCTCGCCCAGGTGAAAGGGATTCACTTCAATCTTTTCGATTTCACCCTGGGGACGGATGGCCTAGATAGTTTGCAGCGACTAAAAAATGCGGTCTTTAACGGCGCCTACAACAATCTGATCCGCACCGAGCAAGAATTTCTGAAGTTCGGTATGCGTCCCATGCTGGTCACTCCCTATTTTGCGGTAGGACTCTATGAAAATGTACAGAGCTTCACTGATCTTGATCTCTCGACTTTGAACGGGCATGCAGACGCCTATATTTTTAATGACGTCGGTTTGATTACGGGCTTTGGAATACCGGTTAGCGATTATCTTTCTCTGGGTGCCTCTTTTCGCTTGATTGAGCGCAGCGCCCTGGATGCAAACTTGACCTTCCAAGATTTCATCAACATCGGTCAAACTAACCCTACGGGATTTCAGAGCGCGATCTATCAGCATCTGCAACAGATGATGGGAACCGGCTGGGGCATCGGGGCCAATTTCGGAGGAATGTTTCGCGTCCCCCTGCCGGCTGGATCACCGCGCTTACAACTGGCAGCCACGGTAGAAGATTTGGGCGAAACCACCTTCCGACAATTGGGGAGTCTTCCTCGTCCCCCGCCGATACGTCCCAGTTATAATTTCGGAAGCTCGCTGCAATATAAGGCGGGGAAAGATGCCGTCTTGAATCTGGCCTTTGACCTCAGAAACAATTTTGAGAGCCTCGGTTGGTATAAGAAGATCCACTTTGGAGCCGAGTACCGGCATAAATATTTCGGACTTCGGGTCGGCGCGTATGAAGCATACCCCACTTTTGGTTTCAGTATCGAAACCCCACCTCACACCCGCATTCACTTCTCTACGTACGAAGTCGAGCTCGGCAATCATGCTTGGGAACGAGGCCAGCGATGGTACCTCTTGCAATTAGAGATCGGATTCAATCCGATTTAAGGCTTTTTCTTAGCGCCCTTCATCTGCAAATCCAGTTCAAACAATAAGCGCGAACTCTGCCCCGCCAATTCAGGAGCGGCATAGAGTCTTTTACCGTCGTGAGTTAACCAAAGATCGTTGTCGGAAATGCTGGTGATGGGAAGGTGACGCAGTACGGTGGCCTGAGTCTGACGGTTTAAATCGACAATTTTGAGACCTCCCCGAGAACTGAAAGTGGCAATCAAAGGTTGGCTTTCGCTTAAAACCAGAGGTTGAAGGTTGTCGATATTATAATAGTTGCAAGAACCATAGCCGCTTTGCCAGAGCAGGTTATAGGAAGGATGATTCACTTTTACCGAGAAGGAATGCAGCCGGTCGTAGATATGAACACTTTCGATCGGTCCGTAGAAGACATAGGGATAGTGATTGAGCTCTGCCAGCTCACATTGAGTGATATCAATCCGTCCCATGCCCAGGTTGTTCCCCATCTGGTTATAGACTTGGGTATAAAAATAAATATTAGGAAACCGACTCCCCTCCGCTAAATGCACCGGTTGAGTATTCCCGCCAAATCCAGCAAGGTTAGGACAGACTCGCTGCGAAACTCCGACTTCCGGTAGATAAGCATAAATTTCCACCCTTTGGATCCTTCCATCCCAAAATATCCGCGCACTAAACAAGTAACCGTTTTGCCAGAACAACGGTTTCAAATTGGCTGCGGCAGGAGCGAACTGGTACCAACCGTGATTGAGACTATCAAACTCCCAAGGTGTGCCGGCGCCCAAGAGAAAGCGGTTACTCGGATCTAATAAGTGAGCCAAGGGGACTCCGCCATTTCCCAATAGCTTAGTGACTCCTGAAACCAAATCGGTAGCGGCAATTTTATCCTCAGCATTGCGGTAGGCGACCTGCCCAGTCTTTTCCCAGAGCACAAACTCTTTAACCCCTGCGTTGGTTTTGATAATACGCTCGTGGGCGGAGAGATGGCTCGAGATATCGACGAGGGGAACTCCACCAGTCCCCGGTCCACACCCGCCCATGGCAAAGGCGCTGACTATCGTCCCGAAGAGGTGGGCCAACCAAACAACGGATAATAAAATTTTCATTCTTCAACCCTTCTGTTTTCTATTCGGGGCAAGAGACGATAACCGCCGGCAGACATTTCAATAGCTTCCTCTGCCCCTAGTTCCCGAAGCCGCTTTCGCAAACAATGGATGTGATAATAAATGAGTTTATCATCCGCCTCGCCCAGATATTCCCGATCATAAAGCGCGTTCACGATCACGCTCTTCTCGATGGTTTTCCTTGCCGAGAGCAAATCGAGTAACCGTTCCACGGGAGACCTGCGTTTTAAACTGAGCGTCTTCTGTTGATAACTCAAGATCCTGAAATCTTTTTCCAATGAACAATAGATGACTCCATGCCCATTGCTTTTCTGCTCCAACATTTGACCCAGTTCTTCGATCTGGATACTCAGGGATTTAAACTGCCGGTTTCCCAGCACCTGCTTCAAATTCGCTAAGGTCTGCTCGGCGAGCGAGAGTTTTTCTTGGCGCAAATAAAGCACCCCTAAATTGAGCATGGCAATGGACCAGGAATACCAGTTGGTGCTCGGATCAAAAGTGCTGAGGATCTCATGATAGGCGGCTTTGGCAGATTCGAGATGGCCCTCCTCCATAAGGAGCTTAGCCTTCCAGGTTCTCCAAATCGCGTTGAGATCGACGTCGGTGGGCTCAGCGATGGAATCGATCAGCATACGGCACGCGCCTACATCGTTTTTTGCCACATCGTAGTAGTAGGCCAACATGATCTTGGCTTTTGCTTTCAAAGCTTCTGTGGGTGCGGCTCTCAATACCTGTTCAAAAACCTGACGAGCGGATTCCAAACGAGGCTCGGGCAAGAAACAATAAACCACGCCCAAAGCGTAACCAATGTAAGCACTCTTATCCAACTCATAGACCCGCTCGAGTTCTTTCATATAGAACTTCAATTCGAAATCTTTACCCAACTCTAAAAGCACCCGCGCGAAAATTCCAATAAACTCCGCGTGCTCGGGTTCGGGGCGAAAAGGAAGACGATCAAAATAACGACGTAAAATCTGATAGGCAGGTTGCAAACGCCAAGCGTAGAAATGGACCCTAGCTTCCTGGAGTTGATTATAGACTTTCTCGTCCATTGAGAACCGAACTGTTGTTGGGCTTGATTGGAGAACAGATCGAAAATACCACAAATCCCAACCAAGGGAATTACACGCCGCGCGTTAAAACTCAGGTTCTGATAACAGGCGAGAACGGTGCCCATCTACTTTTCAGCTGAAAAGGTCGCGGGTATAAACTTCGCGATAAAAGATACCTGGCGCTTTTCCAGCTGAAAAGTAGATGGGCACTAACGATAAACCAGGAGTTTCAGGTAATCCCCTTCGGGGAATCCTACGGGATGATCGTCTTCTGGTTCGATGGTGCGGCTATATTTGAGGCGTTGCCCTAAGTGTTTGTCCATCTCCATGCGAAATCGCTTTCGCGGGATGCGCGAAGTGCAGCAACAAGCGAGGATCATCCCTTTGGTACTGAGATGAGGAATAAGGCCGCGGTAGATTTCGCGATACGCGTTCAAGGCGCGCGGTACCTGCGCCACCTGACTGGTCATGGAAGGAGGATCGACGATGATCACGTCAAACTTTTCGCCCTTGGGTAACGAAGGCAGCCAATCGAAAATATCTGCAGCAATCCAGCGATGACGATCCCGCTTTAAGGCGTGAGCTTTCTTTGCAAATTCTAAAGCTCCCGGAGAAACATCTACATTCCAAATTTCTGCCGCGCCTGCCACTTCTGCCGCCAACCCCAACGTCCCGGTGTAACAAAAAAGATTGAGCACCTTAAGACCATTCCAGGATTGCGCAGCAATCCATTTTCGCAGGCCCCTCAGATCTAGAAACGCCCCACTCTTCTGCCCTTCGCCGATATTCACCGTCAGCCGAAGCTTGCCTTCTCGGAAGGTCAACGATCCTGGTATCGGCCCGCGCAAACGACGAAAATTGACTTCTTTTTTCTTGCCCTGACGCTTGACCGGAAACTTCCAAATCAAACTCTTCAGCCCCAGCATTTCCACCAGAACTTCACCAATATAACGACCGAATGTGTCGACCGCGTCGGAATAGGTTTGTAAGACTCCCGTATCACGATACACATCCACGACTATTCCTGGAAATCCGTCGTTTTCACCGTGCAACGCCCGAAAGGCGTCGGTGTAAGTTTTAAGGTTAGTGCGCTTGGCCAGAGCCTTTTCCAACTGGGTCTTAATCCAAGCCCGATCCGGGGGATTTTTCCCTCGCTTCAAAACTCGAATGCCGATGAGCCCTTCGGTTTCATAGATGCCATAGCCTAGAATCTCATTGGCATGATCGACCAGCTTGAGCCACTGTCCAGAGCGAAAAACTCCGGCCGCCGTGCTGAGATGGCTCCGAAATACCCAGGGATGACCGGTAAGCACGGCATGGGCCGCCTCTTTTTTTAACTGGTATCGCTGGGGGACATAACGACGTGATTTCATGCCCCCGTTCTATCCTACCCGGTCGCGAAGGATCAATCTGGAAGGGCGGCTTTACGCAGAAAGTCAATGGCAGCAGGAAAGCCGAGCTTAGCGGCTTGCTGCACCCGTTGCCGTCCTTCGCTATCATCGCGTTTTACCCCGTAAGCCCCATCTAACCTTAATCGGCCAAGAATGTACTGCGCTTGGGGATTTCCCGCGTTGGACTCCTCGGTCAAAATTCTGATCCCCATCCCCGGTTCATTGGTCTTGAGGGTCCCTTGGATATTCATCATCGCAGCCGCCATCAGTGTCGGTCGATACTTCAGACGGGCGGCACTCTTGAGCAAATTCAGTCCCTCGCCCATGCGCTGGTGGGGACCGACCTGAAAGTAAATTCCAGATAATCCAAAT
>Ga0206903_10084_pt1 | contig 30420 bp, 30 predicted proteins | sample Alteio_BWOrgHeat_45_FD_152959 | JGI IMG/M metagenome (GOLD analysis project Ga0206903, IMG submission 152959) | Enriched cells from forest soil in Barre Woods Harvard Forest LTER site, Petersham, Massachusetts, United States -... | ecosystem: Environmental > Terrestrial > Soil > Temperate forest >... | reverse complement strand
ATTGTTCTAGAACTAATTCCAGATTTGTGGTTTCGTTGTTGCCTGAATTTCTTTTTGTTTCCATGATGCGTGTGATACTGTAGATGATATGCCTAATGGCGAATTTTAAAACGATGCTTTTTCTTTTTGGCTTCCTGCAACAACTCTTGGCTGACCGTTTCTTCAATATATTCTGGTTTTAAAAGCTGATTCAACAGTCCTGAAAGTTCTTTCTCAATTTTAGCGGCTGGTGAATTCTGGTACTTATTCGTAAGAAGTATTTGAAGTAAAACCGTTTCTGATTCGGTCACAGAATGCTGTGTTTCGGAATTTATCCCCACATTTTGTGTCGACTTTGGCTGTGCCTGTGTAATTTTTAGTTGATGTTTCAATTGTAGAATCTTGTTTATGGTTGCCAGGGATAATCCCACTTCACTGCCTTTAATTTTTACATTTTTATTATCTATAAAGGATATACCCCGGCTTTTTAGCACGGTATAACCCAGATTTTTCATCTGTAGATCAAAAGCGTTATAGCTCTCGGCTTTTTCTAAAGTCTTTCTGATATCAGTACTTAATTGCTTTTTACGGGAATCATTTCTGGGAATTAAGCGTTGCTCTTTAGATAGAAAACGCCGGGCGCTGAGTACCTCTTTTAACTTGTATTCCTTTTCCAGTTTCCGGCAAAAGCCATCCATTTTTGGAAAGTTGTTGCTGGTACTGGCGGCTTTTCCATTATACCCGACACGGTTTGCGACTAGGTGAATATGCGGTTCCAGGGTGTCTTTGTGTAGGATTATCAGGTATTGATTTTCACTAACTCCGAATTCTTTCGCCAACGATCTTCCCATTTCAATTAATTGTTGTCTGGATAAAGTATCGCCTGGCGCTAGACGCAGAGACATATGCAATACCGGCTTTTCGACCCGCTTGCTGAGTTTTCTCACATCTTTAAATTGTTCAGCCAGCTCGTATTTGTTGCCGAAACATTTGCTATATTCCAAGACTTCAGCTCGTTTCCTATGTTGTAATTTTTCAGATTGTGAAAGGGATGTTTTCTCTTCTTCAGTCAATTGTCTTTTGTCTTCCAGGCAATAACTAATACAGTGAAAGAAGGATTTCCCGAGCGATATGTTGCCAATCATTTCAACAATACTTTAATTTTTAAGGCAAATTCTTTTAAGTCATTGGAAAGCCATTTCAGAACCAAAAAATCCATTTTGTTCAGTTCTTCTGTTACACTATTGCTTTTTTTGGCCAGCTGATTCAGATTGGCAGCCATGTGATTGAGTGTTCCAGTGAGTTCTAATACTTCCTTCGGAAGCGCTCTATGCTGGAAGTTTACCTTACCGGTTAAGGCCATTTCCCGGAGGTACTCAGATGTAGACAGATCTTGTTTCTTAGCCTTTGCAGTAATAATCATCCGTTCATAGTTTGAACACTTTAGAGTAAGCATCCGGCTCTTTTTGACAGCCTTAATGGGTCGGCCGCCTTTGTTCTTTTGTTTAATTTCCGCAGGTTCCATATCTCTTCCTCCCGATTTTTTGAATGCGCCAGCATGAGAAAAATCCCCCATGAATACCGCCCTGCGGGATGAATGGGCCAGCGTTTTGGTAATACCAAAACATAGCTGGCTACTGATTTTCCAAGAGCCCTCCTTTTTCACCCGGTTTCTTTAGAGCGTTATGCGACCTTTTTTTATTTGCCAGTCATTAGGCTAGATTTTCTCTTAAATCGCCTGAATATTGGCTTATTTGCGGGTTGAGTTGGATTATTCAAAAGCCCAAAGCTTTTGAATAATCCAACAACTAGGAAGCCGGCTACTAGCTTTGTAAATGCACCGTTAATCTCCAGCACCGAATATTTTAGGACTACCAGCTCCATATTCCCGGACCCGGTCTTTCAAATCCATCCAGAGCCGGATATTGAAATCCGCTATTTCCAGGATTTCATCCGGCGTCAACCTGTACGGGTTAGATACATTAGACGGAGTTTTTTCAGCCATTTTCTGCAGGGATAACTTTTCTTTTTCAGAATTGGGGGTCTCGTTTCCCTCGGGTTGTTGCCCTGAAAGAGAGAATATATTTGGGGCATATCCCTCCCCGAACTCCAGGCTTTTGCCGATAGCGATGCTGCTTCCGTAAAGTTTAATTTGCTTTCCGGAGCTCAAATAGAGCGTCCTTCTCTTAAAATCTGCCATGACTTCTTGATTTAATTATGATAAAATTGATGGGATTGCCTTTCTCTGCCTGCTGGTGACAAGGGAAATATCTGTCGTTCCGAACTACTGATCCGGATGCATCAGGCGCTCAATGTCCTGCCAGAGAAAGTAAACTCTTGACCTGATTTTGAAGGGTTTAAGCTTGCCATGCCTCACCCAATCGTAGATAGTGGGTTTGGTCACATGGAACAGGGAACAGACCTCGGCGATCTTGAATAGGGGCTTGTAAGTCAGGCCTGGCGTGTCGTAAGTCGGGGAAACCGGTCGCTGTTTTTCGATTAAACTGACTTCTTCACGGACAATCTGCCGGATGGATTGCCAGAAATGCTCTGGATCATAAGGGAAGAGGATAGGGGTAACAAGGTTACCATTTGCCGTTAAATCTTTCATCACTATGCGTTTTAGACCGGCAACATAGATCGAAAGGCAAAAGAAAAGAAGCTAACTATACTTAAGTTCGGAAAATTTAAAAAAATGGCGGATTCTCGAATAAATTTATATGAAATTCGAAGATTTGAAATCCTATTTAGTTGGTTTGTTTCCTTTATGGAAGATATATTTAAACCCTACGTTACGATATATCCATATTTACATAGCCGAAAAATAGCTAACAATATCAGAATTGCTTTGGATTTGGAGTAATGTTTAGGCCTGAGGAAGGAATGCGCGGCGTTATTTCTTAGATTCCAACCTGTCGGTGTTAGCAGAAACTTCCATAAATAAATATCTTCTGGATAGAATAGTTTGACGATCGCTTCGTCTCTAAGTAAATCATCTAAGTTCATTTCTTCAGCTCCATGTTTGCCCATTTTTGTAACGGCTAGCCCAGATAGCCTGGCTAAATCTCGAACTATCCCTTCTATCTTTAACGAAAGTGAATCGATGGAAAGTACAAAATCAGGCTTAAAAAGTTTATCGAGAAATGATTGTTCCAATTGAGTTAATAAATGAATGATTCCTGGGCCAATTAGTTCTATCCATGAAAATGTTTTATCACTTTGTTTATCCTTTAGATCGGAAAGCTTCACAATAAACCAGTTTTGATTAAGAAATTGGATGATGTCTGCTGCCATCAATTTACCTGTATGAAAACCTGTATAGAATAACCTATCCAGAAAATACTGAACAGTTTGAAGTTGAATGCTATAGTTTTGATTTTTCAAATGGGCGATTTTTTCATCTTCGGTAGTGAGCGTTTTAGCATTATTGTTAATATCATAAACTTGAACATTAATAAAGCCGTAAAAAGAACCTAACATTGCTTTTTTTGCGTCTTTTTCAAGGTCTCTCTCTGACTTAAATAAATTTTTATTTTCAACGAGATAATTTAATACAGTTATTCGATCTTGTGAAAATAAGAAGCTGATTAAGGAATCCATTTCATTAATCATGGTCTGCGCTTCTTCTGCCGTTGACTCGACTGATATGATAGGCAAGCCGATCTTTTTTTTCTGCTCAACCAATTTCAAAGAAACTTCATTCTCTTTAATCTTTTCTTTCGCAAGCCGGAAATAGTTTAATGCCTGACTGAGGGCATGCACGCGGATAATTCCTGTTTTGTCTGATGCCCTGGCTTCAGCGTGTTTAACTGAGTTTTCTGCCAAGAGGACATAAATACGATTAATATCAACACCCTCACGCTGTCCCAGTTTTAGGCAATTTTCTAGATATCTTTCTGTTATCGAGATGGATCCAATATCTTCCGGATGAAAAGAAAGCATAAAAGCTGTCAATCCAAGAATATCTGTCTTCTTAAATTTTGGATTACGAAGTAACAGTTCAATCAAATGGTCTTTCCAAGAAAAGGGAATTCTGCCATCGTATATGTATTTAATAACCTGAGTTTTTGCTTCGGCAATTTTAATATTTGTCTTTATGGAAATGACCAAATAGCATTCCAGACATTGACAAAAAATAGCAAATGAGTTGTCGTCAGGTTGGTTAATAAGATAGGATTCGCATAATTCCCCATACAATTCCCGCGTTAAACTACCCTGCGTTGTATGTTTAGTATGCTTGTATAGCAGGTGGGAATATCTAGCTTTAAGAAATGGGGTTACATTTTGGTTTGATCGAAAACTAATATATTTCCATTCTTCTGGGCTAAAATCGGAAATATAATCCTGGCATAAATCACCTTCTTTAAAATAGAAATTTAAAATCTGAATTTCTAATAACAATGAGAACTTTTCCTCCGTAGTAAGCTCGTCGGAAATCTGACTTTTTAACCTTTCCGTTATATCAATGCTATCTGCGTATTCATTCAAGATTGATTCATATATTGTTCCCATTTTATTGAAGTGCTTTTGTCGCTATTGTTTTATTTCATTAATTATCTGATATTTCGGAATTAATTCATAGAAAAGCTTTTTTGGGTTCTTATATTTTGCCTTTATGCCCAAAAGATTAAGCGTATTAAAAAAAGGAGGTATGAATTTTGGATTTCGTCGATTGTAATCCAAGATTTGCCAAAATAACTTGGGGTTCGTATTTAGATTGTCTTCCATTTGTTCTAAATCACTTACATGTATAATGCTCAACGGAAAGACCGTAATTTTTTGAAGTTTAATTGCCAAAAACATTTCTTGAAATCGAGCGTTAAAAACGTTCGCCATGAATGGCGTCTGTAATGCCTTGTCATTTACGATAATGGCGGGGTATATATGGTATGATTTGCCTTTTGGAAAGGATTTATCAAATTGGTCTGCTGCTGCATCGAGATTAATTATCGATTCTATTATTTGATTTACTCCAAAAGTCTTAAAAAAGTCTTCCCTTTTATTTTTATAAAGTACATCGACTTCACCTCCAAATTTTTCATTGTCATACAAACCCGTAGTTTTGGCTTGCCCTATAAATATCTTACTGTTGTATCTCACATAAAAATCAGCCAGCTCTATAGTTTGGCCATCTTTTTCAACTTTTAATTCGTCAAAGCATTTGCACGTCCAATATTTTGCATTCGCAAATGAAGTTTGGAATAATTGTTTTGTATACCATTCGAAAAAGTATCCTATCGTTGAACGATAGTACTTGATGGTAAATAATGGTTTGTCAATCTCAGACTGAAGTGGTTTTACTTTGTCAAACCAAAAATCGTTAATAAGCTGATTGTATCCTTTATCCAGAAGAAGAATATTATCAAACAAAATGAAACGATTACCGTCAATGTGATAAAACGGATACTTTCTAATCGATATCAGTCTTTCAGGTTTATCATTTTTAATTACCTTAGATAAGGCGATAAATGTACTTAAAGAAGTTTTTTCAACTTGATAATAAAAGCTTGTATCGATTTCCCCAGCATATTCGTTTTTGATATTATTTTCTCCATTTTTATTGTTTGCTAAATACATACTGAAGAGTGTGTAAACTAATTGTTCATAATTCATTGAATAGGTATCCTGCAAGTATTGTTTAAAATAGATTCCAAGCACATCATGTTTTGATAGAAAATCCATAAGAAAATAACTTCTATTGGGAACGTATACTGGATCTGACTCAATAGCTAGTTCACCCAAAGGAATAATTCTGGGATTTAACTCTTCCAGACTGAAAGAGCTTTTATTTTCTTTTCGATCAAGTGAGTCTGTTAGATGAGTTATCTGGTTGTTCACACATAACATGTACTGAAATAATGATTCCCAGCTATCGGCCATAGAAAAACCACTAATTGTTGATAAATCAGCATTAATAATTTCTTCCATAGCAAACAGACACACCGCGCGGGTAAATAAGAGTGGGTAGTCTTTGTTGCTAGTTATATATTTAGAGAATCGGGAATTATATTTTCTGTACAATACATCGATTGTTCCACAGAAGTAATAAAGTTCCTTTCTTTGGGTTTCTAGTGATGTGTCAGCAAATTTAGATTTATTTGTTTTAAGTCTATAATTCAATCCAGCGATTTCTCCAAGTACTACATCTTTTGATAATTTTTTAATTAGCTCCAAGCGATGCTCAGGGAGGGTTGGTTGGACGAGGTCGGTATATCCGAGTATTAATTGCGATTTGGGGGTTGTGCCTACCATTCAGGTAATTTAGTTAATTACACATGTATTGTAAAAACAGTTTTATTTATAATGGATTAAATCGGTAAGGCGCGACGATGTGCGCCAAACATCCATGTTCTCAATAACATTTGCCGTGGAATTCGGAATGACCATGGATATTTTCTTTACATTTAATGGACAAATCCTTTCCTTTTAACCTTATTGACATGACTACAGCCAAGGATAAATATTCCCCTTATTTGATTTATTTGGATAAGGAGATGACCATTATGGGAATTCTTTCAACTTTTTGCATAGTAGCTTTGGGATTCACGATAAACTGGTTATTGGGCAAAGACTCTGATCCACTTAAATTGTATGAACCTGCGATGCTTTTTGCAATTATTGGCTTTGTTTCTTTTTTTATGGCGGGCTTTTCTTTTTATCGACAACGCGCTTTATTAGCATGGTATTACGGCCAAATTAGCCTGTATGTCTCCCTAGAAGACGATAAAGAAGTTATCTCTCTTATGAAAGAGTCGGACGGTTGGAATAACTGGGTTTGGTATCAACGTGGATTTTTCTTTCAAGTCAGTGCATTTTTGCAATTCTTGTCAGTTTTACTCAATCATACATTTGTATTTACGGCAAAACAACAGATTTTTATCGCAATATTCGTGTTGGCAATTGTCTTGGTTATCGGACAGCTAAAAATAAATGCATATAGAAAATTTCCTTATTCGGAATTTCCGGAGAAAAATTTTAGAAAATCTATTTTGAAATAAAAAATTTCTCCATGGCCGGAGATGTTACAAGCCAGTTCATTTCATCCTTCCATCTTGAAAGTATATGCCAGATGATCGCTGAGACGGACGGCGGTTTAAGAGGATCAGAAATAGGTAAAATTCTGGAAGATTGTCAAATGAAAGATACTGATCCTACTTTGACAAAATGGAAGCGACTATACAATTCATTTAGTGAGTCACAAAACCGCTTGCAGAATTCAAATGAAATTTTGCAATTTATTCAGCATGCTATGCAGCCGACGAGGTATTTCGGGCGGGATGAGATATTTCAACGTAGGTTAAATGAATTAAATAAGAGGTTATCCTTTATTGGTATAAAGATGACTAATAGCGCAACATATGAAAACGTTTCTAAAGCCACTACGCTTTCAGAAGCGCAACAAAGGGCGAGTCATTATAAGTATAAGCTGGAAATTCGTAACGTCCATCTGGACATTGTGAAATATTGCAATGCTGAACTACTCACCGAAAATTATTTCCACTCGGTTTTCGAGGCGGTAAAAAGCGTGGCTGACAGAATAAGAACTATGACTGGCCTATATGCTGACGGGAATGTTCTAGCGGATGTCGCATTTTCAACTGCTGCACCTCTCATACGAATTAATCTTTTACGTGACGATACAGAAAGGAGTGAGCATATTGGCTTGTGTAATTTAATAAAAGGTCTGTTCGGATTAATTAGAAACCCAACAGCCCATACACCTAAAATTAAATTTACTATTGAAGAAGATGAGGCTTTGGATGTTATGACGATTGTATCTTTTATTCATAGGAGGCTTGACAAAGCGTTATAAATAGTAAAAAATATCTTAAAAAAAATTAAAAGGTCAATTATAACTTTTGAAAAGCACCATTACTTGAAATATCAAACAAACTTTAGCTCTATTGTTTCTAAAACTTGAATGCCATTATTAAATTTAAGTTCTCCCAGGAAATTTTTTGCTTCAGAAAAACGATTCATAATTTCTGTCCGCCTACGATCTGTCAAATTTGCTCTTTTTCCAGAACTTCCTAATATCAATTCAAGATTTGTTTTTAAACTACCTCGATCAACGCCATACAACTTTGCCAAAATGCCCGCAAATTGATCATTAGGTTGGGCAGCATTTATTCCGCTGGTTTTATCCAAAACATAAAACACTAAACAAAGAGCTTGGTTAGATAATTGACCTTTCCGGCATTTTTCGAGATTCTCAAATTCTTTCCGTTCATAAGTTTCTTTTACAGTTTCCAACCTGGGTAAATACACGGAACCAAAATAGGGGCGGTAGAGGAAAAAATACATCACTATAAAACAGAGCAAACCCGCCGTGATTATGCTCAACATGTACCGTTTTTCAAAACTGGCTGTTGAAAGAAAAATTATAGTAGCTGTAATGCCCAGTATCACACTGAAATGTCCAATGACGTTGGTGAACCAATAACTGGATATGAGTTTTTGTCTGGTGGCTGCGGTACTCCAACCAGGTGTTTCGGCTTCTGATTGAAGCTGAGTTTTGGAAAACTGGGCGGTAATATTTGCTGTCTCTAACGGTAATTCGAATTTTATAAAGGATTCAAACTTTTTCACAAATTCTTTCATCACTTTTCCTTTTCTTAAAGTTACATCGATAGATGAAAAGCTAGGACAGTGAAAAGCATAAAATTTGCTGAGGACACTAGCTCCTATGGGCTTTGACAGAGATTTAGAGAAAAAGAGGCGTGGGGTTAAAACACGTAAGAAAAGGACAATTTCGATGTACCTTTATAAGGATAATTTGCTCTTTGTAAAGGTTGGTAAAATTTGAAGGCAAAAGGGAAGTCAACTCGACTAAAATTCGACTAAACCGGTCGTAAAAGTCAAAACCCGCTACCAGAGCGGGTCTTGATGAGAATAATCTCTCAGATGCGGACCGGACGGGACTCGAACCCGCGACCTCCGCCGTGACAGGGCGGCATTCTAACCAACTGAACTACCGATCCAACTTTTTATTATTTAGAATATTTAGCGGCTGTTTAACCAACCAGCGCAAATATTCTTTATTACATTTTTTTAGTTGTCTTTCACGTATTAACGCATCGTGTTCTGATGCAAATTCCTGAACAAATATTAATCGCCATGGCATCTTTGACCTGGTGAATTTACTTTCCCCGCTATTATGCTCTTTAAATCTCTGTTCATAATCATCTGTATATCCTTTATAAAAGTCGCCATCAATAAGACTTTCAAGTATATAAACATAATACATGAAATAAATCTACAAAGAACTTTGGGTTTTCGAACCCGTCTCGCCTTAGGCGAGATGACAGGGCGGCATTCTAACCAACTGAACTACCGATCCAACTTTTTTCGGGAGTGCAAATATAGGGGCAAAGACCTTTTTCTCAACAAATTCTTTCAAATAAAAGTTCTTAATTTTTTATAAACCAAATCAAGGGCAGGAATTAATGCTGATTGCATGCTTCTTATAATAACATCCATTTAAAAAATCTCTCTTACTTTTACCGCCATTAACTCATTAGCATGCCTCAATATTCGAACAGGCAGTTCCTTGATTTTGAACAGCCAATAAAAGAACTTTACGAGCAAATCGATCAAACAAAAAAACTGGCAGAAAAGAATTCCAAAATAGATTATTCGCAAACGATTCAGCAACTGGAAAGTTCTGTCCTGGAAAGAAGGAAAAGCATAACGGAAAATCTAACTCCCTGGCAACGCGTACAACTGAGCCGCCATCCCGACAGGCCATACACATTTAAATATATTGACAAGATCGTTACAAATTTTATCGAAATACACGGCGACCGCAATGTAAAAGATGATAAAGCAATGGTAGGGGGCTTAGGTGAAATAGGTGGCCAAACCGTAATGATTATCGGGCAACAAAAAGGTATCAATACCAAAACCCGGCAATTAAGGAATTTTGGTATGGCCAACCCGGAAGGTTACCGTAAAGCATTGCGTTTAATGAAAATAGCGGAGAAATTTAATAAGCCTGTAGTAACATTAATTGATACGCCGGGTGCTTATCCCGGTATGGAAGCTGAAGAAAGGGGCCAGGGCGAAGCTATCGCACGCAACATATATGAAATGATTCGTTTGCGGGTGCCGATAATCTGCTGCATTATTGGCGAAGGCGCGAGCGGAGGCGCATTGGGTATTGGTGTCGGCGACAGGATTTTGATGATGGAGAATGCATGGTATACGGTTATCTCTCCCGAAAACTGCAGTACGATCTTATGGAGAAGCTGGGAAAAAAAAGAAGTTGCCGCCGAACAATTAAAACTTACTGCTATTGATATGAAAGGCTTCGGGCTTGTGGATGATATTGTTCCGGAACCATGCGGCGGGGCGCATTGGGATTATACAGAGGCTGCTGATATTTTAAAAACGCATATCATTAAAGCAATAAATGAAATAAAAGATATTACACCTGAAAAACGTGTTCAGCTGCGTATTGAAAAATTCGGCCGGATGGGACATTGGAAGGAACAGGAATAAGTAAGATATACTTTCCCATGGGCTATCGTTGAGCAATTGAATTTGGCATAATTACCCGGATTATTCTCTGGATAAATAGAAGAGTTCCGAAGCTCTTTTGTAACATCGTTTGCACCGGTTGTTCTTAAATTTCCCGGGCAAACAGATTGATTGGCATCCCCATCCGCAGCATAGCTGGCCCATTAATACCGTCAGAATCTGGGGAACCGTTTGAAGAAACAGAAGTACCTGTACGGCTATTGTCATTGTATTGCGTTAAAACACTTTTCTGCAGAAGTAAGTAAGGCGATAAAAACAGATACAACAAGAAAAGTTTTTTTGGTTGCAGACAAAGGTTCTTAAAAAAATTTGAGCCTTAAAAATAATTTATTGAAATAATATCAGCTATTAAACTTTTGGCTCCTGCTGGCTTAAACAATGAAAGCTTCCCAATCCCCAGATAATATCAACTGAATTGATGCCGGTAACTTTTCTTGAAGGGAAACATTCCTGGATAATGCCTAATGCTGTATCATCTTTTTTACAATTGAATATTGGCACGACTACAACATCATTGGCTATATAAAAATTAGCATAAGATGCAGGCAATCTTTGACCTTCATAAATCACTTCATCAGGCATTGGCAGTTCAACAATATTCAGTTGTTTGCCATTCAACAACCGCATTGTTTTCAGTTGCTTTAAATTATGTTGAAGCAGATCATAATTTTCATCTGCTTTATTTTCTTCAACAACAGTTAATACAGTGTCTTCATTTATAAAACGAACAGTGTCATCAATATGCCCGTCTGTATCATCACCAACTATTCCTTCATCTACCCAAAGGATTTGTTCAACGCCATAATATTCACTTAAGCAAAATTCAATTTGCTGTTGGTTCAAATGTGGATTTCGATTAGGATTTAACAAGCAAGCTGCAGAAGTTAGTAACGTTCCATTACCATTAAATTCAACTGAACCACCTTCCATTACTATGCCCGGATGAAAAACTTTTACATTAAAATGTTTACCAATTAAAGTTGGAATAATATCATCCAAATCATAAGGAGGATATTTATTACCCCATGCATTATAATCCCAGTCAACAATAGCCTTTTCTTTTTTATTTGGATTGATAACAAATGCAGGCCCGTGATCTCTGCACCATGCATCGTTGGTTGGATGAAAGAAAAATTCTACCTGTTGCATATCTACATTTTCTTTTTCTTTCAGCAAAACATGTTCTGCAAAAGATCTCATTTCTTCATCATTCACATTAATACGAACCTTCTCTCCTGCTGCAACGGCTTTTATAAACTGTGCATAAGGTTTATATATCGTTTGAATTTTTCCAGGCCATGATGCTTCTTTATGTGGCCAGCTTAACCAGGTTGCCTCATGCGGCGCGAATTCTGCAGGAAAATGAAAGCCAAGTTGTTTGGGAGTTAAGCCCCCATCCCCTAAAGGGGAGTTTGATTTATTAGTCATTTAAAAGTTACTGCATTATTATCCCCTTTAGGGGACAAGGGGTTATTCATCAATAAATCTTTTAGTTATCTGGCTGTACGAATCAATTCTTCTGTCGCGCAGAAATGGCCAGTGCGTTCTGTACTTGTCCGTTTTATCAGTGTCAATATCTGTAATAAAAATTTCTTCATTATCATGCGAAGCTTTATAAATTAAATTGCCAAAAGGATTTGATACAAATGATCCGCCCCAGAATTTCATTTTTCCGTCCTGCTCCAATCCTACCCTGTTCACGCTTACTACATGTACACCGTTTGCTACGGCATGACTGCGCTGAATGGTTTGCCAGGCATTATATTGTTCATTGTTTGTTTCTTCATCCTGGTCTGTTGCCCAGCCGATGGCTGTCGGATAAAATAAAATTTCAGCACCCATTAAAGAAGTTATGCGTGCAGCTTCAGGATACCATTGATCCCAACAAATCAATACACCAAGTCTTCCATATTTTGTATTCCAAACTTTATAACCAAGGTCGCCGGGCGTGAAATAAAATTTTTCATAATAAGCCGGATCGTCGGGAATATGCATTTTGCGATACTTGCCCAAATAAGTTCCATCCGCATCAATAACTGCAGTGGTGTTGTGATAAATTCCCTGCGTTCTTTTTTCAAATAAAGAAGCAATAATAACAACATTCAATTCCTTTGCAAGCGCACAAAGCATTTCTGTTGTTTCGCCAGGGATAGATTCAGCCAATTTAAAATTGTCGTAATTCTCTTCATCACAGAAATATAATGAAGTAAACAATTCCTGTGTGCAAACGATTTGGGCACCCTTTGCCGCCGCTTCTTTTACACGACTAATTGTTTTTTCAAGATTAACTTGCACATCGGCCGTGCAACTCATTTGTATTCCCGCAACTTTAATCATAGCTTATAAAAAAATTAAGCTGCAAAAATAATCAATCGAAAGAATGATTATTATGCAGCGATGTTAACTTTACTGCAATCAATCTTGTTTTTATGAAAAGATATATTTTCTCGCTGTTGATCATTACATCGTTTTTATTAACGTCATCAGAGGGTTTTTCAAACCAGTTTTATGAAATAACGGTCTATCATTTCCATACTCCACAACAGGAAGTTATTTTGGATACTTATTTACAAACGGCTTACCTGCCTGCATTACATCGAAATAAAATAAAAAATATCGGCGTATTTAAACCAATTGCCAACGATACTTCATCCGACAAAATAATTTATGTTATTGTGCCTTTCAAATCTTTTACTGATATGCAGGCTTTGCAAACTACTCTTGCCAAAGATGGCGTATATGCTGATGCAGCCAAAGATTATATTACAGCTAACTACCAAAATCCGCCATACGCAAGAATGGAAAAAATTATTTTAACTGCTTTTGAAACCGCACCAACAATGGCGCTTCCAAAGTTGAGCGGCGACCAGAAAGATCATATATATGAATTGCGTAGTTATGAAAGTCCGACTGAAAGCTATCATTTGAATAAAGTGAAAATGTTTAATTCAGGAGAGATTAACATCTTTACTAAATTAAATTGTAACGCAGTTTTTTATGCGGATGTTTTGGTTGGAAGCCACATGCCTAATTTGATGTATATGACTTCTTACGAGAATATGGCCGATCGTGATGCGCATTGGAAAAGCTTTGGCGACGATTCCGATACAAAAAAAATGTTTGCAATGGATGAATACAAAAACAATGTTTCAAAAGCTGATATCATGTTAATGCATGCAACTTCCTATTCTGATTATTAAAATAAAAACCTGTTAGGTTTTTGAAACCTGACAGGTTTTTATTGCTGTCAGCAACTAACACTACATCACTGTAAAACCAAAACCAACGTTTCCCCAAGCAAGTGTAACTTTTCCGTCTTTTCCAATCCAGAAAGTCATTTTTTCACTGGGTGAAGCCGGCGCCATATTCGGCACATCAACGCGCAATACATCATCAGCTTTTTTATAATTAAATGCGCCCCACTGATCCCAGGTTTTATTGAAAATAATTGTCCATGTATCGCCATGCCAGATAGTAAAAAACCCATATTTACCGGCTTTTAAAGCCTTGCCATTAATCGTTACATCTTTGTTTATTTCAAAAACAGTAGCTTCATTGGCACCGGTGCGCCATACTGTATCTTTTTTTGGCTCAACTCCTGTACCTATTACTCTGCCCTTAACTGATGGCTGGCTGTAATCAATTTTAATGGCAACACCTTTTGTAGTTGTTGCTGATGCTGTGGCCGGAGGACTCGGGCGTTTTGATTTGTCTTCAGGCGGCTTGTTTTGCGCATGTGCATTTATGCCCATAAATAAAATGCCTGTAACTAAGGCAAGCGATAAGATTTTTTTCATAATAATATTTATTTGATTCGATTCACTTGCAAAAATTAAGCAAACATTTGATTATACAAGAACTTAACAAAAAATGTTTTTTTAAAAAATCGCTGAGCGGTAATGAAATGGTTATTTCAGCATTGCTTCACCAATATATTTAACAGGTGCGCTGCCATACCAGACGGTGCTTTGTAACTGGTTTTGAATGATGTTGTAATCAACCTTGTTATCATTGGATAAATCATTGTAATTAAAGCCATGCAAAGAATCAAGCCATTGTTTTGAAAAGCTGACTGATTGTATGAATGAGCTACTGTCCGGAGTAATCAGCTCATCGTAATATTTTCCATAACCTGCATAGATTGCGCCGGATGGATTTGCTTTCAGTAGGCATCCAAAAACCGCGGCTGAAAATTATTGAAAGAAGTATCTGTATTTTGGCTGGATACTGTTGCAGTTGTATTACTGTTTGATGTGCATGCAGCAAACATCAACACAAAACATAAGCAGTTAAAAGATCGAAACATAAGTATTATAGTTTAGTATGGGATTTATGAAGATAACGATCATAATTATTGTAACATATGATTTAATTTTTAGTTTATAAATCCAAAAGATCATACTAATCAATTTCTTTGCATATAACACTAAACTTACTATTGGTACAAGAATTGACTTTAAAATATAAACTTTTAATATGCCATCAAAAGATGAAATGAACACATTAAGCCAGATACTCAATAAATTTTCAGTAAAAGGCTACGACAATGAATTCAGATGGATGCCTGAAGGCTTTGTTTTTAATGATAAAATATACCAGCCGGAAGATATGACAATTGTAAAAACATATCGCTTTGAAGGAGAATCAAATCCATCTGATACATCCATACTGTATTTGATAAAAGCCAATGATGGTCTTATAGGTTACAGCCTTGATGCATACGGCGTTTACAGCAATCATGACGGCGAAGAAGGATATGATAATTTTATAAGGCAAATACCTGTTAAAGACAATGAAGAACAATTATTGTTTGAATTGTAATTAATGTGCTTTAAAGTATTGTACTTCCTGCTCATGCTTCTTTGCAGCCGCATGCGTGCTGAAGGTTCCTAAATTTTTTCTTTTATTGGTTTTAGAGTCTCTCTTTTCTGAATACAGCCTGTATTCACCTGATTTTAATTTGCGTATCATAACAATATTTTCATTTAACAAAGACAATAGCCGTGCCACCTGTTAAATTGCATATATGAATACTGTAGTGATAATTGGTGGCGGTGCTTCCGGGTTAATGGCTGCACTTGAACTGCTGAAACATAATATACAGGTAACCATTATTGAAGCAAAAAATCGTTTAGGCGGCCGGATATGTACATCAAATAAAGGCGGGTTCTCTCAACCTGTAGAAACCGGGGCAGAATTTATACATGGAAATCTTCCGCTTACACTTTCATTACTTGATGAAGCAGGTATAGCTTATCATTCCTTTAATGATAAAATGGTTCATATTGAAAAGGGCCAATTGAAACAGGAATCAGGTTTGGATCATTACTGGAATAAACTCATGAAGCAAATGGCTGCATTAAAACACGACATGCCTTTGAATGATTTTCTCAATAGTTTTTTTAGCGATAGTAAGTATGCGGATCTGCGTACATCCGTTAAAAGTTTTGCCAACGGTTTTGATCTTGCAGATGCATCTGTTGCAAGCACAAAATCTTTATACCAGGAATGGAATAAAGAAATGAAAGATCAATACCGCATAAAGGAAGGTTATGAAAGATTGATACAGTATCTCGAAACAGAATGCAGGCAAAGAGGTTGTTTGATTTATACAGATTGTTGTGCAAAAAAAATAAGCTGGCGAAAAAATGAAGTAAACATTTTAACCATGTGCAGCAGGATTTTCAAAGCGGATAAAGTTATGCTTACCGTTCCTTTAAGCATATTACACGCAACATCGAACAGCCAATATTATGTAGAGTTTGAACCTTTAATTCCTGAGCACATTGTGGCTGCAGGAAATATTGGCTTTGGTAATGTGATCAAAATAATGCTTGAGTTCACCGAAGAATTAGCAAAAGAAAGAATTAAACATGCAGGCTTTTTTTTAACAAATGAAATAATACCAACATGGTGGAATCAATTGCCTTTGAACAATACAATTTTAACTGGTTGGGTTGGCGGCGAAAAAGTAACTTCACTTAAAGATAATACTGATGAAGATTTGCTGAAGATAGCTTTGCACTCTTTGTCGAATGCGTTTCATGTGCCATTCAGCGATTTAACAACAAAATTAAAAGCATATAAAATTGCTAATTGGTATAAAGAACCACATATACATGGCGGTTATTCGTTCAACACAATAAAAAGCGTGGAAGCAAAAAAGATATTGCGCAAGCCTGTAAATGACACTATATTTTTTTCAGGCGAAGCTTTATATGAAGGCAGTCCCGGAGGCACCGTTGAAGCCGCGTTAAGCAGCGGGAAAGAAACCGCAACACTCCTATTAAAAACATTACAGTAAAAAAATTGAAAAGCATTTATGTCCAAATCGAAAGCAAATAGTAACCCTGAAGAAAAAAAGAATACGCACCTGCATTATGAGGATGATCTTTTCATGATAAAAAAAGAAAGCACAGAGGAAATTGAATCTGATGGTTCTGCCAGCGCATTCGATGAAACAGAACGTGTAAGCGAAGATAATTTTGACGACTTATCAGAAAAGTAGCCTGATATATATTTGTATAAGTCATGACTGTATGCAGTTGGTAGAGAACATCAATTGCAGCGGAAATGTTCTTATCTGCCGCGCTACAGTTGTTGATCAAAAGACACAACAACGGCGCACAATACCAACAGCGGCATAAGTGTTTTGTTTAGTTTGTCAAACTGAATGAGTTCAAAATCTCTTCTCCAATCTTTTTGTAAGAATCATACTTGTCCAATTCGCATGTAAAAGTTGCTAAATACGCTTTGTCATCTTTTATAAAACAAACAGAAATAAATTTTAGTCTTCGCTCATTTTGCGTCATTGCATAAACTATTTTGAAGTAGTTGTTTTTATTAGTCTTTACAATGGATGATTCAAAAACTTTTCCATCTGTCATTATAGTTGTTATTTGCTGTTCAGTAATTTGCTTATATTTTTCAAGGTCAATATTTTGTCCGCTTAAGTTTTGAATAATAACATTTACATTTTCGCTGAATTTATCCGCACTATCCTCTAATGGTGAAAAAGCTATGAATTCTGTTCCCATGATTTTAGATGTATCAAGTCTCCAGGGTTTTGGATATTCAATCGTAAAATTATCCTTAGAGATAACCGTCTCTGCTTTGTTGCTTTGTGAACAGCAATAAAATGAAAAAGTAATGAATATCAGTATTAATGTAAGTTTCATAATAATTTTTTAAATGACGTTCAACGCAAAGATTGCCGTAGTTGTACAAAATCCAAAAAAAATTATATCGCTGTAAATTTGGTCTTATGAGGGTTTTTGTTAAGGGCTTACGTGTTTAGCTACGAAACCCTGTTGCGACATAACATTAATTAATAATTTCTGCTATAGAATCCGCTTTGATATTTGCCAACTTTTCGCGCCATTTTTGGAGTTCTTCATGTGTTTGTCTAACCCAATCTTTTACTTCTCCAACGATTTTCAATGGTGCCTGGCTGCGATATGAGCGTGTTGGATTGCCAGGAAATTTTTTATCCGTAACGTTCGGGTCATTTTCAAAGCTCCCCGTTGGTTCAACGATATAAACACGTTCGCATCCATCGCCATTGGCCAAGGCAGCGGCCAGTCCTGCCCCATTTACCAAAGCTGTAAAATAAATGTGGTTCATTATCACTTCAGGTTTGTAATTCGATCTGAACCCTGCTGTCAGCAAATCGCCAACCTGCAAATCCGCTTTCGTTCCATGATAAAACGGGCCGTTGTCTAAAACCTCAGTCCCATCAACTACGATAATTTTGTTTTTCATCCTTTAATGCTGTGTTTTTCGTCTTAGCTACGGGTTTATGTGTTTAGCTACGAAACCGCGTGTTTATAGTTGGTATCATGTTATATCGCAGGTCTCATTCAACGAACAAGGCTAAGCTAAAAGCAAGTCGAAATTATTGTCAACACACAAACTAATCAGTTTACCATTTTTAATTCCATTCCACTTCATTTCTGATACTGTAAAAACTTCAAACTCTGCTAAAAAAGGTTTCAGTCTTTTGGTTACACATTCGTCAAGCAAAATTTTCATTCAGTATTCCTGTTGATGTTTCTATAAGTTTTTGCGACATTTCCAAAACCTTTATTACCTGTTCTTTTTTTACACCATCAAAATCGTCGAGGAATGTTTCAATAGATTCACCTGTTTCCAAATAGTCAAAAAGGTTTTTGATAGGAACCCTTGTTCCATAAAATACAGGCGTGCCGCCTAAGATTTCAGGATCTATGTTTATTGCTTTTCCTTCCATGTCTTGCAAATTAGTCAATTAAATATAAAGAGGCTTTGAAACGACACAAGTACCTGCTCATCAACGCAAAAGGCTAAGCTATGAAGACCTCTGCTGCGACATAAAATGTAAGTCTCAATAAAGGCAAATAAAGTTTTCACTCCTTGAGAGGGCTTGTAATTAAGCAAGCATAATAATTAACGAAAAACTCATAACAAATCAGCTTTTGTAAGTCAAGAGTTGAATAAACCGGTATGTATTGGCTAAACCTGTCCAGTCTTCCGGTTCATTTCTGAGCAAGATAAAACTTCCGTTCCGGAAAATATCATGAGGATAGGCTGCTGAAATCGTCAGGAAAAATTAATCTTGTCATAATTGATAATGGGGTTTTGATTGTTAGATAAAAGAGTTTGGTTTATTTAAAAGCGGTTTCGTTAGTTGTTGTTAGGAATTCAGGATGACATTTCAAATATAAAAGAGTTTTGCGTTTTCAATTGGGTATTGGAGTAAATTTTATTTCAATTTTTTGGCGATAGAAGGGTTTTCGCTAAGGGTTTATGTGTTTAATTGCGTGACTCCGCTGCGACATAGCTTAATCGGGAACGTTTTGTTGAAATAGAATTTTTAGATTTTTGAATAAGTAAAATTCCCGAAAACCTAAATAAGCTAATGATTCAAGTCCTGCTTTTAAATCCTTGTAATTTGAATAGAAGTAGCCAGAAATTTTTTCTATTCGCATGTCGTTTTTTACAAGATATATAATATTAAATTTAGCTTGATACCCATCTTTATAGTATGTATCAACAAAACCGTCGAGTTCATTAAAAGAGTACGTCCTTTCCTTTTTTGACAAAACATTTTTAAACGAAATTGTTTTGTCGAAACTGTCAATGGTTACTACAACTGCATTAAAACAAATTATGGGCGTGAATAAAATTGATAAAATTGCGAATGAACCAACTTCAAATAAATTAGAATCGTCAAGACGAAATAATGTTAGTGATTTTAAAATAGTTATATGAAAGAAAAAGTCTAAAAATGATGAAGTGAAGTTTATAAGACAATAAGTCGTCACAAGCGTTAAGAACCAGAAACCTGTTATGCTAAATTTAGATTTTATCACCGTCATTTAAGCTTACGTCCAATACAAAGATTACTGTAATTATATGCAGTTCCAAAAAATCCGAGAGTTAAAAACGAGACCTGAAAGCACCAACCATCACAACACCACAAACTGCTGGTTGCTTTCCATGTCTTCATTCAATGCATCAAGAATAGCTTTTAAATGCGCGTCGTTGCTTAAAAAATCTGCATGCTGCGCATCTACAAAAATGGTTTTTATGTTATGCTGTTTAAGATAGCTGGTATACGTTTCCTGTATATTGAACAAATACTCATCAGCAATATTCTGTTCATACAAACGGTTGCGCTTCTTTATATTCTTTTGCAGTTTTTGTACAGGCGAATGCAGGTAAATAATTACTTCAGGAAAAATAAGCTGCTGCTGCATAATATCAAACAACCGCTGGTATAACCTGAACTCTTCTTCTGACAAATTAACTTTCGCAAACAAAAGGCACTTGCTGAAAATATAATCAGACACAGTTATGCTTTGAAAAAGATCGCTGGTATGCACCATATCTTTTAACTGCTTATAACGCTCCGCCATAAAAAACAATTCCAGCGGAAAGGCATTTTGTTTAGGATTCGCATAAAATTTGGGAAGAAAAGGATTATCAGCAAACTGTTCTAAAATTAAACGCGCATTTAGTTTTTTTGCAAGCAGGTGTGCCAATGTGGTTTTGCCGGCGCCGATGTTTCCTTCAATGGCTATGAAATGATATTGCATCGGATTCAAAATTAACCGTACCGTTTACTTATTCATTCAAATTTTATGCACAGGTAATTCATCTTTGCATTCAGCCAGTAATATATTAATGGTTTTATGTAAAACCGGGTGAATGATATTGCCCGCAATTTCTGCAAGCGGTGTTAACACAAATCTTCTTTCAGCCATGCGCGGGTGCGGAATGGTTACAATTGAAGAGTTGTAAACCATATCGTTCATCAGTAGAATATCAATATCAATGGTGCGCGGGCCCATTTTAATGCTGCGCTTTCTGCCCATTGTGTTTTCAACAGCAAGCAATGCACGCATTAGATCATCAGGCTCAAGTAATGTATGTAATTCAATGGCCTGGTTATAAAAATCGGGCTGACCAGCATAGCCCCAGGCGGCTGTTTGATATACAGAAGATTTTTTTTGAATAGTGCCGCAATGCTGCTCAATAAAAGCTGCGGCTTTATCAAGATTTTCCAAACGGTTTCCCAAATTGCCACCTGTAAGCAGAAAAACTATATTCATAATTTGGTTTATTACCGGTGTCAAATATCTTTACTTTTGTTCACTGTGAACATATTGAGCAGCAACTCTAATTTAAAAATCAGATACCGGATTTGCACAAGTTTGTTCCCGTACAGTTTAAAATAAATTGAGAAATAATGAGAAGTTTTTTGAAAATTTTTTTAGCCGCATTGGTGGCCCTTATTGTTTTTGCCATAGCCTTTATCCTCGTTATAGCGGGCATAATCGGCAGCGCAACCTCTTCTTCTTCAAAGCTATCCGTTGGATCCAGTGGCGTGCTGGTGCTTGATCTTAGCCAGTCATTTGCAGAGCAGGCGAAAAGTAATCCGCTGAATAATCTTTTTGATAATCCCAATGGAGATGTTCCGGGGTTATATGATGTGGTGCGGATGATCCGTTATGCAAAGAGCGATTCATCTATCAAAGGCATTTATATTAAAGCCGGCGACAATGGAAACGGCTATGCTGGCAGTGAAGAATTAAGGCAGGCACTGATCGATTTTAAGAAGAGCAAAAAGTTTATTATCGCTTATGGGAGTGTTATACCGGAGCGTGCATATTATGTAGCAAACGTTGCTGATAAAATTTATTGTAATCCGGTTGGTGGCGTTGAATGGGATGGTTTTGCCATTGACCTTATGTTTGTGAAAGGTTTGCTGGACAAGCTGGAAATTCAACCTGAAATATTTTATGCAGGAAAATTCAAGAGTGCAACAGAACCATTACGCGCAACACAAATGACAGACGCGAACCGTTTACAAACCACCGTTTGGATGAATGATATCTACAGCAATTTATTGATGCGGACCGCCGATGCAAGGCATACCGATACAGCAACATTGCACCAGCTTGCCAATACCGGCGCTGTGCAAACAGCAAATGATGCGGTGAAATATAACCTTGTTGACGGATTGCGGTATGATGACCAGGTAAGATCTGAGATGCTGAAAAAATTGGGCAGGGAAGAGAAAGACGATATAAATTTTATATCATTCGGTAAATATGCAAAGGCTGTTGATTACCAAAAAGACGGAGACGGTGGTAAGATTGATATTATTTATGCGCAGGGCGATATAGTGGATGGCAAAGGAGATAAAGACGAAATAGGAAGTGATGATTATATAAAATTAATTCGCAAAGCAAGGCTGGATAATGATGTGGATGCAATTGTTTTCCGCGTAAATTCTCCGGGCGGCAGTGCAATGGCTAGCGAAGCGATATGGCGCGAGATCACACTTGCAAAAAAAGTAAAACCTGTTGTGGTAAGCATGGGCGATTATGCAGCTTCGGGCGGTTATTATATTTCATGCGCTGCAGATTCTGTGTTTGCAGATGAAACAACCATTACCGGTTCAATTGGTGTGTTTAGTGTGCTGGCAAACCTTAAAGATTTCTTCAACGATAAGCTCGGTATTACGTTCGACGGTGTGAAAACCGCTACGTATGCTGACCTTGGTTCTATGAGCAGGCCATTAACTGACCAGGAAAAACGTTTTGTACAGGGATCTGTTGATTCTATTTACCAGACTTTTACTTCACGCGTTGCAGATGGAAGAAAAAGAGATACAGTATATATAGACAGTATTGCGCAGGGACGTGTATGGATCGGTAAACGTGCAATAGGTGTTGGACTTGTTGATAGAACAGGTTCTTTGCAGGATGCTGTTGATTGTGCCGCCCGCATGGCAAAACTGACAGATTACCGTACAAGAGAATATCCTGAACAAAAAAGCTGGCTGGAGCAGTTAGCAGATCAATCATTCATGTCGCAAAGCAAGGAAGATGCATTGGTGAAAGAGATAGGACAGCAGCAATATGATATTTTTCTAAAAGCAAAACAATTATCAACCATCGTAAATATTCCGCAGGCGAGACTGCCATTCGAGATGCGAATGAATTAGATACAGGTTGCAGGTTTCTTGTTGCAGGATGCAGGTAGTTGTACATTACCTGCATCTTGTATTTACTTCTCACTTCTCACTTCTCACTTCTCACAATTCAATCAATTCTCCATTCACAATAGCAAAAACATTATCTGTTTTTTTCTTATCGATCAATGCAAGCCCGCTGAATTTTGAAAACGCAGGCAGCACTGCAAACCTTTCATTAAAATAAAAACAGGGAAAGCTTAAGTGTTGTCGACTTTTTCCCCTTATAGAAATACCGGGATGCAAATGGCCGGTTAAGAAATAAGCATCCTGGTGTTGCGGGAATTTTTCAATATGCAAATGATCGTGCGCAAAAGCAAATGCGTTTATACGCAATAACTCTTCATCAAACACATGTATGTTTGTTTGGAGGTACCAATCGCGGTGCAGTATATCATGGTTGCCTTTTACAAGCATTATTTCAAGTTGAATAAAATCATTCCTCCATTTTTCAAACAATAAATGTTCTTTGTTTGAACTGCTGTGAAAAAGGTCGCCCACTACAACTAACCGTTCTGGTTTATAAAACTGCAACAGGTTGAACAACCGCTGAAGGTCTTCCAAAAAAACAGCCTGCGGTAAAGCAATACCTGATTTTCTGAAATGCCCTGTTTTACCAAAATGACTATCAGACAGGATCAACGCTTTCTCCTCTTCCCAAAAAATACTGCGTTCAGGCGAAAGCCATAAATGCTGGCTCTTAAAATTGAAATATTTGTGCTTCATTGGCATTGCAAACCTAAATAAGCATCGGTATATTTTGTGAAAACAATAAGTAAAGATTTGAAATACTCCTCCGTTATTTTTCCCCTATGACCTGGGCGAAATACTATTGTAAACAAATAAGAATAATGGAATTTTAGGCAAGTAGCAATCATTATAAACCATATCGATCTGCAACACCCTGACCAAATAACCAAACCAAAATATTTTTCATGAAAAAAACTTAATCACTCAATAGCGGCATATAGTTTGAAAAGAGATCATCTTTCAAAAACGGAAGTTAAACCCTATTAATAAAACGCAGACAGTACAAACCATTATTGATATAAAGTTGCATAAACAAACACTCCTTGTATGACTGATGTAAAATATATAGCTATTGCAGACGACCATGCCATGTTCAGGAAAACCCTTGCTATACTTATAAACCTTTTTCCTGATTACAAAGTATTGTTTGATGCACCGAATGGAAAAGATTTTATCAGCAGGCTTGATCGCAAGCAGTTGCCGGATATTGCACTGCTTGATATCCACATGCCTGTAATGGATGGTTATGATACGGCCGCATGGTTGCACAATAACCATTCACAAATTAAAATATTAGTACTAAGCACCATGGAAGATGAAACCTCGATTATAAAAATGCTGCGGAACGGTGCCAAGGGTTATGTGTTGAAAGATGCAGATCCTCATGAACTAAAATATTCTTTTGATGAAGTATTGAGCCATGAATATTTTTATAACGATCCTGGTAAGGAATTATCGAACACAGGTTTGAATCAAAGCTCACCGGGAACCATATTTCAATTAACCCAACCCGAAACAGAATATTTAAAATACACCGCTACTGAAATGAGCTCAAAAGAAATTGCCGGTATGATGAATATAAGTATGCGTTCAGCAGAAACTATCCGGGATTCACTTTATCAGAAACTTGGCTTAAACACAAGAATAAGCATGGCATTATTTGCCATTGAAAACAATCTTGTTTAACGTGAGTTCGGGATAAGTTATAGCGTACGCGTCATGTCGGGTTACCACCTTTGTCCAAAGGAAAAAATGCAAATGTCATTCACCAGGAATGATAATCGAATTGAAGAACGTCATTGTAAACAAAAAATCCTACGGAGCGTCATGTCGACGAAAGGAGACATCTCCTGAAATTCAAACCGGCTAAAATTCAAGAGGCTTCTCCTGACGAGGTGACGGTCTAACTTCATAATAAAAGACAAACAGCATATTATTCAACAGGAATTCAAATTTCTTATCCCGGGCTTACGTCTGTTTATGTATAAGATCAAAAACTTTTTTAGCTGGTAAGCCTGTTAATTAATTATAACAGCTTATTTCTTTGCCATCCTATATTTTTGTTGAAAAGAAAGTGTTTTGAGTATTGCTATTATCACACAGAATCTCTATAAAACATACAGCAACCGCACGGTTGTAAACGATGTTTCTATAAGCGTTGAACAGGGAGAGATTGTTGGTTTGCTTGGCCCAAACGGCGCCGGCAAAACCACAACATTCTACATGGTTGTTGGTTTAATTAAAGCAGATTCCGGCACAGTATTTTTGAATGACGAAGACATAACAAAAATGCCCATGTATAAACGTGCGCAAATGGGTATTGGCTATTTGCCGCAGGAGGCTTCTGTATTCAGGAAATTAAGTGTTGAAGATAATATTCTTGCTATACTTGAAATGACAAACCTTAAAAAACAGCAAAGGCTTGAAAAACTCGAAAGCCTGCTGGAAGAATTCAATTTAAATCATGTGCGTAAAAACAACGGCGACAGTTTAAGCGGAGGTGAAAGACGCAGGACAGAAATTGCACGTGCGCTTGCAGTTGATCCGAAATTTATTTTGCTGGATGAGCCCTTTGCCGGTGTTGACCCGATTGCCGTTGAAGACATACAGGGTGTTGTGGCAAGATTAAAATATAAGAACATCGGCATACTCATCACTGATCATAACGTAAATGAAACGCTTTCGATCTGTGACCGCGCCTATCTTTTAATTGAAGGCAAGATATTTAAACATGGTACGGCAGAAGAACTTGCTGCGAACGAACAGGTTCGCCGTTTATACCTTGGAACCAATTTCGAATTGCGCCGTAAAGACTGGATACTGGAAATGGGAAAAAACCATCACGTTTCCGAACAGGAAGCATCCTGATGCCTTGCTTTGAATTTCCGCTTAAAATTCTCCGGAATTTGTAATAATTTATATACAGTAAAAGTAATCACCTGACATAGACAGGTGCCTGCCTCCTCCATACTTTCCCCATACCTGCGCCATACCTCCTCCATACCTGTACCATACTTACTGCGTGGTCTTTCCTGGAATTCCTTCTGCATAACAGGGCTGATGTGCAGGAATTGAATTGTGAAAAACAATAGCTGGAATCCGTGGTGATAGTGGTATAAATGTAATTGTTTTTTGATTGCCCTGCAACAGTTATTTACCACCAATCTGCCTGTATATAGCTGCTTTATTATCGTTATTTAACCGCCATTTGTTCGGTCGTGAAGCGAACAACGATCGAACAACGACCGAACAAATAAGCCTGCAGGTACTTTAATCTTATTAGCATTTATCGCAACTGTTCTGCAAAGAAATATCGCATCATTATAAGCTGCAATTATTTATTGAAAACTGAAACGAATGGCGAAGTGTTTACAAAGCAGTTTGTGAAAGAATAACCAACCAGTTAAAATATTATTATTAACGTTCAGGTTAAGCATAAAGTAATCCTGAAAGGATTTAATTTGAATAGCCCCGCAATCCTTGCGGGGTAAAAAATGAATAAACAACATTGAACCTTGCAGCGTTCAATGATTGATCACGATATTTATCCTCCGGTTATATCGAAGGCTGTTTATATTAAAGCCTTTCAGGCTTAAACTGAACTCACGTTATTATCATCATTTTATTAAAGGCAAACAACAATTGTTGTTTGCCTTTTTATATTTTTTACTATTAATTATTGTCTTTTTTTATCACAAAAAAAATCTAACGTGAAAAAACATCTGCCTTTTGTTTGGGTGCTTGCATGTGCAACGCCATTATGTATGTATGCACAGTCATGGTCTTTAACCGGCAATGCGGGCACTTCCCCTTCAATAAACTATCTCGGCACAAGCGACGCCAATGCACTTGAGTTCAGGGTAAATAATCAAAAATCAGGTTACATTGACTATGTGCTAACCAATGCATCCAACACGGGTTTTGGCTATCAAACATTACTTAGTATCAGCGGCAGCCATGGTGGTAATGCAGCATTTGGTTTCCAGGGTTTATATAAAAATACCACTGGTGCATTTAATACGGCCATAGGTCAACAATCTATGAATAAAAACACAACCGGCTCATCAAATACAGCAGTTGGTGTAAGAGCATTGTTTTCTAATACAACAGGCAGTTTTAATACTGCGGTCGGCAACCGCGCAGGATATTCAACTACTGTTGGCTTTAGTAATGTGGCTTTGGGTACAAATGCACTATATTCCAATACAGCAGGTTCTGATAATGTAGCCGTAGGGGACTCCGCCTCTTTTTCATTCAGCCGTAATTCATTTGAAAATTATTATGGTAATACGGCTGTAGGTTCAAAAGCATTATATGCAAATGTGAATAGTTTTGACAATACTGCTATCGGGCGTGAAGCATTAAAACTTAACCTTGCAGGCGATAATACCGCTGTTGGTGATGAAGCGCTGGCTGCTAATTCAAGTGGCTTTGGTAATACTGCAGTGGGTAGTGGCGTATTACACGAAAACGGTGCGGGTTATGAAAATACTGCTATGGGTTATCTTTCTTTATGGATTAATGGTACGGGCTCATACAATACAGCCATGGGCGAGTATTCCATGGGTTTTAACTATGCAGGTTCTTACAGTACAGGTATTGGCTATGAGGCGCTATCAGCTTCAAATCATGATTATGATGTAGGATTAGGTGCTTTTGCCGGAAGCGACGAGTATGCTGTTAATACCACTTTTGTTGGTGCAAAAACAAATTGTAATAGTTCAGCTTATGTCAACTCAACAGCTTTAGGTTATAGTACCATTATCACCGGCCCTAACCAGGTTAGAATCGGTAATTCAGGTGTTACAAGCATTCGCGGTTATGTTAACTGGAGTAATATTTCAGATGGACGTGTAAAGAAAAATATTAAACAAAATATTCCCGGCCTCGCTTTTATTAATAAACTAAACCCGGTTAGTTACAATCTTGACCTTACAAAAGCAGAACAGCTTATACAAACAAAAGATATTAAAACACATGAAGGAAAAACTATTCAGGTATCACAGGCTGAATTAGCGAACAAGGCAGCAAAAGAAAAAATTGTTTATTCAGGTTTTATTGCCCAGGATGTAGAAAAAGCTGCGAAAGAATTAAATTATGATTTCAGTGGTGTGGATGCACCTGAAAATGATAAGGACTTATATGGATTAAGATATAGTGATTTTGTTGTGCCTTTAGTAAAAGCAGTGCAGGAATTAAGTAAAAAGAATGATGAAAAAGATGCAAAGATCAACGGGCTTGAAGCAAGAATAGAAAAACTGGAAACTTTAATGAATGTGCAACAACTTTCATCATCATCCAATGCGCAAATGGTTACATTAACTTCCGCAGCGCTCGAACAAAATGTTCCTGATCCTTATAGTAACATTACAACTATTAACTACAGTTTGCCATCAACAGCTTCATCAGCAAAAATAATCATTACAGATATAGGCGGCAGAACATTAAAAGAAATAAATTTATCAGGCGGCCAGAACGGAAGTGTAAAAGTTAATGCGTCAACATTAAGTGCCGGCGCTTATCAATACAGCTTGTATGTAAATGAAAAACTGATCACTTCAAAACAAATGCTCATCTCAAAATAAGTTATCAGGTCAATAAATAAAGCCCTGTAATAATTATGTTGCAGGGTTTTTTATTGCATGCATGCATTCATAAAACAGCATTGGTTATTATTAAATCTAATTCGCTTATTTTCGGTATATGAATTCAGTTAACCTTTTATTGTGGATTGGATTTACATTGCTGTTCATCGCTTTTTTTTCGGGGCTTGAAATTGCTTTTGTAAGTGTAAGCAGGCTCTCTGTTGAATTAAAAAAGAAACAAGGTTTAAGCAGCGGTAATATTCTTTCAAAATTTATTGAAGCACCTTCACGGTTCCTGGGCGTTTGCCTTGTAGGCCTTAATATTTCCCTAGTAATTTATGGATTGCTCTTCAGCGAACTGATGCGCACTTCTTTGTGGAATCCTTTACAACTGGAGAATGAATATGTAAAGCTTTTGTTCGATACCGTTCTTTCTTCACTCGTAGTATTGATCATTGCTGAGTTTTTGCCAAAGGCTGTTTTCCGTGCACGCAACGATACATTGTTAAGTTTCTTTTCACCTGTTGCAAAATTTTTTTATAATCTGCTCAACCCGGTTTCATCATTATTTGTAATTGTTGCCGAAAACATTCTTAAATATCTTTTTAATGTAAACATAAAAGACAAGGGAGAGCCATTTTCTAAAATTGACCTTGAACATTTTTACCAGCAAACCCGCAATGAAGATCCTGAATCTCAGGAATTGAATACTGAGCTTTTTGAAAACGCTTTATTACTGCCTTCCGTTAAAGTAAGGCAATGCCTTGTGCCGAGGACAGAAATTGTGGCTGTTGAAATAAATGTATCCATTGAAAAAGCACTGCAGCGTTTTGTAGAAACCAAATTAAGCAAGCTTGTTGTTTACGAAGGCAACATTGACAACATCCAGGGCTATATTCATCACCTTGATCTCTTTAAAAAGCCTGCAGGCATTCGTTCTGTTTTATTACCTATACCTGTTGTGCCCGAAACCATGAGCGCAACAGATCTTATGAATAAATTCAATAAAGAAAGAAAAAGTATTGCATGGGTGGTTGATGAATTTGGCGGCACAGCCGGCGTTATAACAATGGAAGATTTATTGGAAGAAATTTTTGGCGAAATACACGATGAATACGATACAGAAGAGTTTGTTGAAAAACAAATTGCAGAAAATGAATTTATTTTTTCAGGCAGGCTGGAACTGGATTTTCTGAATGAAAAATATAATCTTGATTTTCCGCAAACAGAATCTGAAACGCTGTCCGGTTATATCATCGACCAGCATGAAACCATTCCACGCGCGAAAGAGCGCATCTTCATTGATAAATATGAATTTGATATTTTAAACGTAAGCGATACCCGCATCGAAATGGTTAAGCTTAAATTATTGCGCTAAAATTAGTCTCACTGTTCAATGATCTCAAAGTTAAAGGTCATAATGTAACGTTGAAACTATGAAACTTTGAAACTCCGGAACTTTATATATCTGTTTGCTGCTTCACCCCTTACATTTGCAGCGCTTAAAAGAAAATAATTAAATGGCAGAAGGTTTTTTTGGTCGCAGAAGCAAGGGCAAAGGTGAAATGGCATTTGTAGACCATTTGGAAGAATTGAGATGGCACATAATCCGTTCCTTATTAGCTGTACTTATTTTTGCAGTTATCATATTCATCAAAATACAATGGGTTTTTGATAATGTTATTGCCGGGCCCATCGATCCCAATTTTATAAGTTACCGTGCAATCTGTCATCTCAGTAATTTTCTTGGTTTAGGAAATGAGCTTT
>Ga0206903_10083_pt1 | contig 30489 bp, 23 predicted proteins | sample Alteio_BWOrgHeat_45_FD_152959 | JGI IMG/M metagenome (GOLD analysis project Ga0206903, IMG submission 152959) | Enriched cells from forest soil in Barre Woods Harvard Forest LTER site, Petersham, Massachusetts, United States -... | ecosystem: Environmental > Terrestrial > Soil > Temperate forest >... | reverse complement strand
TATATGGCGGAACATAGTCATCGAAATATTCATGATTGGAAACAGCCTTTCCAATTGTTTTCCATAACTGGGTCCAATCAAGATCTTTACCTTGTCTTAATTGTTCAACAATAATATTGATCATCGGGCCATTAATGGTACCACTGCCGGTTTGCCTTGAAGAAATGATCTGCGCTGTAGGGCAAATGCTTAATACTTTATTTAAACTTTGATACCCGCCGCAACTGCCCAACAAAACCAATTGCGCAGAATTATCCAACTGCTCTAAAGTGGAAGATAAATAATAGCTGTGCCCGCGGTGAATAACCATTGAAGGGTCAAGATCATTGCTGGTGAGATAATCGCAAAGAGCTGCCTGTGCATCTGCATCGAGATCTTTTTCGTAATCAAGCGGCCTGTTGGAATAAATTTTTACAGGAACTCCTTTTGTTGATGACATAACCACCCAATTATTATTGGAAGTTATTTTCCAGTTGGCATTGCTGAAACTGTTTACAAAAACATTAAAATCTTCCTTACCTGTCTTATCGCCATAAAAAAATTGCTGGATAATTATTTTACCACTGTCGTTGCGCATGAACTTATTCGGCATAAAATATACCGGCGGAATACCCAGGGCTTTTGCAACATCAATGTGATTGGTACTGTCGATTGATAAAAACAATATGTTGAGTATATTGTAGATGTCTGCTGCTTTTTTATTGCCTGACTGTTGCGCCTGTTTCAGGTTAAACTGAACCTGGTTTAAAATAAGATCATGAATGTCTTTATCAGTTATACTTGCATAAGAATCTGCAACATCAACGGCATCTTCCAGCGTAGTTGATCTTTCAAGTCCGTTTACAAAAGCTTTCATTAAAAGCTGTGCATTGCCTTTATCCATCCGCTTTAAAAAATCATCAAGCGTATTATAGTTAGCAGCCATCTTTATCCACTTTCGGAAATGATCAAACTTTACATTCAATAAAAGGCTATCGCCGCCTTTTGTTGTTTTCATTTGCTTCCAGATGAACGGATAAACACCATGTGTATAACTGCTTGTATAAATTTCATCTTCTGTCATCACAGCGAGATAATACAACTCTTCCGGTGTTAAGTTCACGATCTTTTTAAAACGCACTGCATCGGGCGATTCATGCAAACCGTTGATAACATTTACGTATACTTCTCTCGCTTTATCAGCAAGCTTTGTTTGCATTACCTGCATAGAAAGCGGCGTATCGCGCCTGCGTACCCTGTCTGCATAATCAATCTCAGTTTTAACAAGCAGTGAATAATATTTATCATCGCTCTTCAATGCCTCTCCAACTTCATCAAAATTTATTTTATGTGCGATGAGATTATCCAAAAAAGGAAAATACATTCTTCCCTGGCTCATTTTTGAAATACGCGCAATTAACTGCACAAGACTATCAGGGTTATTAGCGATGCGCTCTGCAAGTTTGTTGGATGCAGCAGCATAAGTATATAAATCATCCGGTCGTTTATAAGCTGCCACTACTATCAGGCTGTCTGCATAAGAAAGATCAGGATGTTTGCTTAATACCTGCATCATGCGTTCAGGGTGGTCAGAACATTCTTTCATTATTAAAAAATCCTGGCTTTCGTCTAAGCCTTCATTGCCGTTAAAGCCGTAACAGTTCACCAGGATATTGGCAGCATCAAAAGAATGTTTTTGTATCTCCGAAAATATTGATTCTTTCTTTTCATCGAGCAACATACATGTTTTAAACCCTGCTATCAATTCAATTATAACTGTTGATTTTAGACTTTGATATTTATAACCCGAAAGAAATCTTTGCAGGCATTCATTCAGGCCGCGCAGGTAACGGATCTTACCATTGTTATCAGATAATTTGCTTTGTTCAATATAATCCTGCAACTGATCAACCTGGTTGTTGGTTGCGTCATTTATCCGATCGTTAAGTTCATCGTTTTCAGAAGGCCTGAACATATTATCCGGAGTGCCATCCCACTTATTGATTATTTTTTGAGTAGTGTCAATTTTATCATGGAAATACATCCTCGCCAGTGGAATGTCAGCTTTATTGAAAGATTGAGCTACAGCAAAACCTATAATTCCGTAAACAAAACTTATAACCAAATAAATTTTTTTCATGTATAGTTACTTGTATAAGAACACAATTTTCTGTTTAAGCAGGATTGTAGACCGACAGAAATATCTAAGGCAAATTTATGACTAATATTATGCCACTTGCCTTAACAATAAGATAATATGTAGTAATATAGGCTATTGAAAGCATGCAGATTATTTTTGTGTAAACTTTACGTTAATGAACCTGCATGAAAAGACTATTCTTATTGCTGATGATGAGCCCGATATTCTTGAAATAATTTCTTACAATCTCACAAGGGAAGGATATACTGTTTATACCGCAAAAGATGGAAATGATGCATTGGAAAAGGCGAGACTTGTAAATCCAAACCTGTTTATTCTTGACATATTAATGCCTTATAAAAATGGCGTTGAAGTATGCAAGATCCTGCGTGCGCAGCCGAAGTTTAAAGACGCACTCATTATTTTACTTACAGCACTCAGCGATGAAACATCGCATATTAAAGGCCTCGATTCCGGTGCGGATGATTTTATTACAAAACCTATCAGTCCAAAAGTTTTACTAAGCAGGGTAAACGCATTGTTCAGAAGAACACATAAAGAAGATAATGAGATCATTTCCATAGGCAACATCACCATTGATGCATCTAAATATACTGTACTGATAAACGGCCAATCGGTGGTACTCGCAAAAAAAGAATTTGAATTGCTGCACTTACTGGCCACCAAACCGGGAAGAGTCTTTTTACGCAACGAGATACTGGAACAGGTTTGGGGAAATGAAGTAATAGTTGGCGACCGCACTATTGACGTACACATTCGTAAAATAAGACAGAAATTAGGCGTGAACTGCATCAGCACCATTAAAGGCGTAGGCTATAAGTTTGATTACGAACAAGACATTGCATTAACGCAGGCCTGAAATAAAGGTTTTATCAAAAGCCCTTATTTCATTAATAAATTTGCTATTGATAAAGATGCTGAATGTTTAAAGGAAAAAATCTCTCGCCGGGCAACCTGTCGTTCTTTACAGCCTTGTGCATAGCCGGCCCCGTTGGTATCGGTTTTTACTTCATCAGTTTTCGATGGCTTGATGCATTGATAGCATTTGCTGTTATACTGCTGTTTTCTTTTTTGCTGATACGTTTTGTATTAAATGAATTTATTTACAGGAAGATTAAAGTTATCTATAAATACATCTATCAAACAAAAGCCAGCAAACGCGAAGAAGTATATTATAAATATATTCTGCCCGCCAAAAGCATTGAAGATGTAAATGAAGATGTTGAACAATGGGCGGAACAGCAAAGAGCCGTAATTGATGACCTTAAAAACAATGAGCGCTACCGGCGCGAGTTTCTGCAAAACCTTTCACATGAGATTAAAACGCCCATTTTTGCTATACAGGGTTATGTAGATACTTTACTGAACGGTGCATTGGAGGATGCTGCCATCTCTAAAAAATTCCTGGAAAATACTTCGCGCAACGTTAGCCGCATGGTTGACCTTGTAAACGATCTCGATGAAATAACAAGGCTGGAAAGCGGCGAGCAAACAATGCATAAGAAAAAGTTTGTTATCCAGGAAGTGATCCGTGAAGTATTTGAAACCTTATCAGAAAAGGCCGTGCAGAAAAATATTCACTGCAGTATAAAAAAAGGTTGCGAACAGCCGGTTGAAGTTTTTGCCGACAAAGAAAAGATCTCACGGGTTTTAATAAATCTTGTAGACAATGCCATTAAATATGGCCGTAATGACGGCACTGTAACAGCAGGTATTTACAATACAGATGAACGGCATGTATTGATCGAGATATCCGATAATGGTATTGGTATCGCGGAGCAACATCTGCCGCGCGTATTTGAGCGCTTTTACAGAACGGATGTGGGCCGCAGCCGCAATACAGGCGGTACTGGTTTAGGGCTTGCTATCTGCAAACATATTATTGAAGCGCATGGCCAGAGCATGCATGTGCGCAGTAAACCTGATGTGGGCACTACCATTGGTTTTACGTTGCCAAGGCAATAAGTTTTCTTCTCCCAGATATTTTACTTAAAATTTCATCTTATTGTATCAAGTCGGGAACTTTGTACATAGGAACGGCGAAGCCAGGAGATCACAAGTGTTCGAAACATCAACATGAAGAAAGAATTGTGCAGGAACAATGTATTAAGACCCTAGAAGAAATGTATTAAAAAGCTTTTAAAGACCTTATTAAGTATGTTACAGAAATAAAGTCTAATAAGGTTAGATTCTCCTGTCTTGATACTCTTCTACTAAGGTTTCGAACAGTTCTGGTCAGGAGATTTCGCAGAGCGATTTTCCGGCACACTTGCACAGGTATAGTTTAAACTGGCATTATTTTTAAAGGTTATAATAACATCTTTTAAAATAAGTGCATGAAAAAATTATTACTGCTTTTGTTTTCAATATCGTTTTTTGGCTGCACTGCTTTACAGCAGGCCGGCAGCGCATTTCCTTCGTCAGGTTCGCTTTCAGAGTCGCAGGTTACTGCAGGATTAAAAGAGGCGCTTACCATTGGTACACAAAACAGTACTAACCGTTTGAGCGCAGTAGATGGTTTTTTTGCGAATGCAGCTATAAAAATTTTAATGCCGCCTGAAGCAAATGATATTGAAAAAACGCTGCGCCAGTTTGGTTTAGGCAGTTTGATTGACCAGGCTGTGCTTTCATTGAACCGTGCCGCGGAAGATGCCGCTAAATCGGCCACGCCCATTTTTGTAGATGCCATAAAACAAATGACGATAAGTGATGCGCTGGGTATTTTAAGTGGCGGAGATTTTGCCGCAACTGATTATTTCAAACAAAAAACTACGGGTGCATTAACTGCTGCATTCAGCCCGGCGATCGCTAAATCTTTGGACAAAACAGATGCTACGAAATACTGGAGTGAGGTATTCAGTACTTACAATAAGTTCGCTGCTAAGAAAGTACCTGCCGATCTTACAGCTTATGTAACTCAAAAAGCAATTGACGGTATTTTTTATGAAGTAGGATTGGAAGAACAGAAGATAAGAAAAGATCCTGCAGCACGTGTTACCGACTTGCTGAAGCAGGTATTCGGAAGCCCGCAGGCAAAGGGATGACATTAATTCATACGGATGCTGCCCGCTTGCAGCAATGCGCTTCATACGGGTATCTATTTAAAGACTTCATCTTATATCAGTCGGAGACTTTGTGCATAAAAACTGCGAAGTCAGGAGACCATAAAAACTCCGGAGGAGTGATATAGATTATGCCATTCCTTTAAAGCTGTCTAAAAATGATTTTTAAAATTTATAGAACTTTCATAAATGGCAAATCCTATAAGAACAAAGAAACCCTGCCAGGATCATCTGCAGCATTTGCAGCATTTGCAGACATACACATTATTGCTCCTGGCGAACATACAGGAGCTTTGTTAGCAGAAGTGAATGGCATAAAGCTATACCCGTCCTGTTACGGCCGTTTACTTAAAAGAGCTGCTGTTATGAGCGGGCTTATACAGATAAGTGATTTACGGAGGTATCATCTCTACCGCAAGGAAACCGATATGCGTAAAGGCTTTGATTCCCTCTGCAACATCCTATCACGAGTTACTAACTTCTCTCTCATATTTTCATACACAAGGTTCATATTTGCTAACTTCTCCTTTAATAAAATAAAAACGGCCACCGTGAGGCAGCCGTTCCATATCAAAACTTGCTAAAAGTATTTACATACTTTATTGAACAGTATAAGTTCCGGTAACAAAATTCGCATCTATGGTATATGTACCATCTGTTGATGGCGCTGGCGTATTGGTACCCGGCACATCATTATCGTATAGTATTGTTCCACCTGATGAACCGGTTCCCCCGTATTTATTGGTCCAGTCTCCATTTACAGGTAAGAATAAATACGATTTACCTCCGGTTAATGGCAGTGTAATTTTAAAGTCACCATTACTTACCTGGGTAAATTGCTGCGAAGGTACCGGCACAGGGTTATTCCATGCACCAGCGGTAGCATCGCCAACAATATAAAGGTCTGCTGGCAGCGGAACGCCGGTGTATGGCGTAACGCTATAGGTGTTAGTAGCAAAATTTACTATTATCTTATACAAACCTGCAGTCGCCGGTGCAGGTGTATTGGAGCCGGGTACATCTCCATCTGCAAGTAATGTCCCGCCCGTTGCACTGGCTCCGCCATATTTGTGGCCCCAGTCTCCATTTAAAGGAAGAAATAAATAACTTGTAGGTGCTGCATTAAGATTTGCAATCATTCCAAAAACACCGGGGCTGATCTGCGTGAATTGCTGTGAAGGCGTTGGAACAGGATTGCTCCATCCTCCACCGGTTGCATCCCCCACTATATATAAATTAGAGGGAACTGTTATAGGCGTTACGCTATAACTATTCGTTTGAAAATTGACGGTGATCTTATAAAGCCCTGCAGTTGCCGGTGCAGGTGTATTTGAACCAGGCACCTGTCCGTCTTTTAATAATGTTCCGCCTGATGCGCTTGCTCCACCATATTTATGGGTCCAGTCTCCATTTACCGGCAAAAACAAATAGCTGGCAGGAGGTGCATTAAGGTTCACAATAATGCTGAATGAATACGCATCTACTTTTGTGAATTGCTGGGAAGGAACAGGCACAGGATTATTCCATCCGCCCGGGGTAGCATCACCAACAATGTAAAGATTGTCGGGTGCAGGAATAAAAGTTGTAACAGTTATATTAACCGGGGTAGAATATACCAATGGATTGGTATAAGATGATCCCAGGTAACTTACAACCCTGAATTGAATGCCTTTTGTTGAACCACCAAGCACACCCAGATTAATTATTGATGTATTTAAATCATTTTGAATAAGGCTTGCGCTAAGTGCAGTGCCATATTTAAATACCTGCGGATTGGCAAAAGTGCCTCCAACTGTATCGATCTGCAATGCATAATCTATTTCATTGTTTCCATATCCACTTGCATTCCAGCTAAACGATACCGCTTCACTTGTGCCGGTTGTTACCTGCATAGTGATAGGGCTTGTTGAAGATGGAGTAAGTGTGATAGGCACCAGGTACGGCGTCATTGCTACCGTAATTACATTCGATTGATATTGCTCATTGTTATTGGCATAAGAAGAAGTAACCCTTATATCTACACTAAATGCAGTGCCGGCAGCAAAACCAAAACCAGCCAGCATATTGTTTAATTGAGACCCGGTAAACGAAACGGTTAAAGGCCCATCTACCTCAAAAGACATTGCATGAGCAAAGTTTCTGCCTGTAGAATCCATCTCTACTATAAATTTCTGATGTGCCGAATCAGTGGCATAGTTGGGCGATGTCCAGGTAAGTGTAAGCACTATATTGGAAGAATCCGCCGCAGACGGTGTTATTGCCGTTACATTGCTGCTCAAGGTAACAGCAGTACCATTTTTATATAATGGCAGCTTATCCATTTTTGTACAGGCCGCAAATATTGCCGCTGCACTCATCACCGTACATAATATTTTAAAAATATTTTTCATTGTATTATTGAATTAAGCTTTATTGTTTTGTTAGAATGATCTTCCCCTTTTGAAAATCCACATCAATCTTATAAGTACCACTCGTTAGCGGCGCCCGGCAGTTTCCGCCATTGAAGTATAGATCTGCCGCCAGTGTGCTTGGATCACCGGAGGGTTGTTCAGTTTGTACACTCCATTGCTGATCCCACGAACCATCAGTTCCAATAAACTTGTATTCGCCGTCTCCGATTAATTGAGTTGTTATTGTATATTCCGTAGGGCTAACCTGGGTAAGTTGCTGACTGGGAACATTTGATTCTGCTATGGGATTATCCCAACCTCCTGCTACAGCACTACCAACAATATAAAGTGTTCCCGATGTTGGCGGAGCTACTTTTGGAGGTACAACATAAGGCGTTGCTGTATATTCAATTGAATCAGATGCAAGTGGAACTGAACCATTAGCAAGCGCCGCAACAACTTTTATCTGGAACATGTGTTCTATTGACGGCAGGAGGTTCATTTGGTTTTGCATAATGTCATTCATTTGAGAAACCGTAAATGAATAGGACAGATCTTTACTCACACTTATTTCATAAGGGTGAGAAAACGCAGAACCAACAGTATCAATCATTATAGTATAGTTTACGTCCTGCGAACTTACACCGGTTGTAAACTGGTAATCAGGGTTTGTCCAGCTAAGCGTTAATGCAGTTTCGCCTGCATTAGCATACTCGACGTTTGCGCCTTCAACAGCAGTTAAAACCGGCGCAGTACCACCCTCGTAATGTATCGTGCTTATTTCTCTTTTACACGATGTAAAAATGAATGCCGCCAAAAGGCTTAAAACGGCAATCTTATTTATTTTATTCATGGTAATTTTTTTAAAAATTAATAGCCTGAGTTTTGAATCAAACCGGGATTAGAACTTAGATCCGTTGACGGAATCGGGTAAAGGTTATACTTTGAAGCTACCGCAGTACCGGATTGTACACCACCTTTCCATGCCCATAAATAAGACCCTGTTGTAAACTCATTAAAGCGTATCAAATCTGTTCTGCGGCAACATTCCCAAAATAGTTCTCTTCCTCTTTCATCCAGGATAAAATCAAGCGTGAGATCACTGCTGGTAATATTACCCGAAGTATTTCCGTAAGCTCTTGTACGCAACTGATTAATATAACTCAATGCAGTTGTTTTGTCTCCTCCTCCTCCACCTCTTAATACTGCTTCAGCATAAGTAAGGTAAACTTCTCCGAGCCTGAATAAAGGAAAGTCAATATCAGAGAAATTGCCTTGCGGATCCGCATGTGGTGCCGGATCGCCTGTTCTGGTTACATTTCTGAACTTACTTGTTGAATAACCATCTGTTGATACATCAAGTAAGTTGGTCATAATTAAATTTTGCCCGCCGGTATAAAATTGCCCGCGCTGATCTCCTTCACCGAATAAACTAACAAATTGCTGGGTTATCCTGGCACAATTCCAGGTTCCGTTTGTTCCTGAAATGGTTCCCGGTACGCCTGCCGGTGCATGAGCCAGCAAGGTTGTGCCTCCGTAACTTTGAGTATATGTACCATCATACGGTATGGTTAAGATAAACTCGTCAGTATTCAGGTTATTATCTGCCAGCATCAGCTCTTTATAATCAGGATGCAGCGTATAACCAGCCTGTATAATTTTATTGCAATAAGTAATGGCATCCGTATATCGTGGCTGTCCGGTATACACTTCCGCATTCAGATATATCCTTGCCAACAAAGCCCAGTCCGCAGCTTCATCAACCCTGCCATAATCATTTTGTTTTGGTGCAACAAGATCCGGTTGAATAGCTACCAGTTCAGAATCAATATAATTAAACAGGTCGGCTCTTTTTATTTGCTTTGGAATACCTACACCAATAGGATCTTTTTCTGTAACAAACGGCGGATTGCCGAACAAATCCATCAACACCCAATACTGATAAGCTCTTAAAAAACGCGCTTCTGCTACATAATGATGAATATTATCAGCGTCAGCCCCGGTAATTCCTCTTGAAGCTAAATTATCATCAGAAGCCTGCCGGATAAAATCATTGATTAATGTAATTTGAAAGAAAGAACGATAATAAGCGCCGGCAACAGTTTGATTAATAGAAGACCATTGCATTTGATGTATGTCAAGTGGATCGGTGTTGCTGTGGTATGTCCACCCTGCTTCATCTGTGCTTAAGCATTGCAGGTACCATAATCCTCTTAAGAAATCAGTATTACCCTCATCTGAAAGTATTTGTGGCGGAATGTCCGGACTACCCCCCCAGCCTCCGGAAGCGTTATTACCTACATTGCCCGGCATTGCCATGGCAAGATAAATTTTAGCCAGTGCCTGCTTATAACCATTAGGCGTACTGTAAACCTGGTCTGCAGTAATATCATTAGTGGGTGTTAAATCAAGCTTTTTTGTACAACCGGAAATAACAGCAGCTAATAAACCGGAAGCCAGTAACAGTTTGAAAATATTATTTTTCATATTAATATCTTAATTACAATTATTTAAAAATGAAGATTTATACCCAGAGCGTATACCCTTGGCCTTGGATATAAATTATTATCTACGCCAGGAGTATTATTAGCCCCTGAACCGATCTCAGGATCTAGACCTGTATACTTTGTAATTACAAAAACATTTTGAACAGTAGCGCTTAACTCAAGCCTTGCTGTGCCTTTGAATATTTCTCCTACATTATACCCTATATTAAAATTGTCCATCTTCAGGAATGAAGCATTTTCAAGATAGTAATCGCTCAATAATTGCTGGTCTGTTGTGCCTTTAAATCCTGTAAGCAGGTAATTTGAAGAAATATTGCTTATGAAAGGACCTCCTATGGCCTGGTTAAGCCTTCCTATATTACTGTAAACATTATTATAAACATAATTATTAAAGCTTCCTCTTAAAACAAATCCTACGTTCCAGTTTTTATAAGTAAGGTTTGTTGAAAAGCCCAGGAACATATCCGGATCCGCCTGCTTGCCCTTGTATTTATCGTCTTCGTTAATTATACCATCGCGGTTTACATCTTCAAATAATCCTTCAATGGGTTTTCCGCTTTGATCGTAAACCTGGTGATATAAATAAAAAGTATTTTTACTATAACCTACGGAATTTATAAATGCATAGCCCTGGCTTCCTGAAATATTTGTTGAGGGAAAGCCGATATAGGTTGTATCATCAGGAACTACAGTAAGATTTGTAATAGTGTTCTTGTTGTACGTGTAGTTGAAGTTTACATCCCATGTAAGATCTTTTGTTTTTACAGGCTCTACATTAAGATTAAACTCAACACCCTTATTTGTCATATTTCCTACATTGGCAACTATATAAGCCGAAAAGTTAGTACCGGCCGGCTGCGGAATATTGTTTAGCAAATTGCTTGTTTTCTTATCGTAATAGTCAATGCTGCCTGATATACGGTTATGCAGGAATCCGTAATCAACTCCCACATTGGTAGTTGCCGTTTGTTCCCATTTCCTGTTGGCATAAAAGCCGCCCGGCCTGAATCCCTGGTAATAGGTATCTCCAAATTGATAAGATGCTGTTGTGGAGCTTAAAGAATAATAAGACAAATAATCATAATTACCAATACCATCCTGCTGGCCGGTTACACCATAACCCAAACGCAGTTTAAGATTGGAAACAGCATCGTTGTTCTTTAAGAAATCCTCGTTTTTTAAACTCCATGCAAAAGCAATGGAAGGGAATAATCCCCAACGGTTAGCTGGAGCAAATCTTGAAGAACCGTCACGGCGAATAGTTGCAGTTAATAAATATTTGTCGTCATAAAAATAATTAGCTCTTCCAAAGAAGGATATCAATGTGTGTTCGGGTTTATCGAATGGATATTGCGGCTTTGTTATTGTATCTCCTACTGCATTCAGATCGGCATAATTGTAACTGGTTGTCAGGTAATTATTGTAAGAATAACCTGCAAGCACATCTATATGGCTTTTTATAGATGCAATATCTTTTGTATAGTTCAGATAAAATTCAAGCAGTGAATTTGATTTTGTTTGTTTATAATAATCATCCCTGCCCTGCCTTTTATAATCTATTGCAGAACTGTCAGAAGTATATCTTGTGCCATAACCTTTCGAGATATCATACCCCAGATTCAGGTTGGCATGCAGGTCGGGCAGAAAATGAAATTTGTAATCCAGCTGAAGATTACCAATACTTCTTTGTGCGTTGCTGTTATCCTCATAATCATTTAACAACGCTACAGGGTTTGCGATAGGATTTCCCTGCGCATCATAACCGGCAATTGTATAGCCATTAAAACTTTTATTACCTGAATATACCGGCAGTGTAGGATTAAAACTTATTGCTGAACCAATTGCGCCCTGGTTACCAAATCTTGTGTTTTCTGCGCTACCTTTTAGGTTCAGGTTAATCTTTAAATGATTATCAAACAAAACCGGGTTAAGTACAAAAGCCAAAGACGTTTTTTGAAAATTATCTGTTTTTAAAACGCCATCCTGGTTTGAATAACCAAGTGAAATTCTGTAAGGCAATGCTTTAATGCCACCGCTTACACTGATATTATTTTGTGTTCCGAAAGCAGTTTGATAAATAAGGCCCTGCCAGTTAGTGTTCGCAGTACCTAACATAGCTTTTTGGGCATCTGTTCCATATTGATTAATCACATCGCTAAACTGCCCGGCATTTAAAACCGGAACCTCGCCAGTAACTTTAGAAAGAGAATTTACAGTGCTGAAATCAACTTTTAATTTTCCTGAAGTTCCTTTTTTTGTTGTGATGATGATAACGCCGTTTGCCGCACGTGTACCGTAGATCGCTGCTGCTGATGCATCTTTCAGAACTGTGAAAGATTCAACATCATTCGGATTGATGAAACTTAAATTGTTACCCGCACCGGAAATCAGGTCGTTATCCAATGGAACACCATCTATAACTATAAGAGGGTCATTACTGGCGCTTAAGGAAGAACCGCCGCGTATCCTTATTGTACTTCCTGAGCCAGGTTGACCACTATTCGATATAACAGAAACACCCGGCACTTTTCCGGCTATCATTTGTTCAGGTGTTGTAATCACCCCTTTCTGAAAATCTTTTTCGCCAACAGTGGCAACTGAACCGGTAAGGTCTTTCTTTCTTGAAGTACCATAGCCGATCACGACCACATCAGCTAAAGCAGCATTGGCCTGGCCGAGTACAACCCTTATGCTGCCGCTGCCAATGGCAACTTCTTTGGTTCCATAACCCACCGATGAAATAACAAGCGTGGAAGCAGTAGCAGGCACAGAAACGGAAAACCTGCCATCAGCGGCAGTTTGGGCTCCAGTGGCTGTCCCTTTTACTAAAACAGAAACGGCTTGCAGGGGACGACCGCTGGCAGAGTCGGTTACAATCCCGGAAACCGTTTTTTGAGCGAGAGATTTGATGTTGCATACACACAGCAGTAACATCAGGCTCACAAACAGTTTAATGTTCATAATTGTCTTTTGATTTAATTGTGTTGTTAATTCTCCGGCTACGGCAAAAAGGCTGTTAGATCAATTTATTGTAATAAGCAATCAACAAAGACCTGTAGTTTTCTACGTTCGTTTATTATGGATTAAAAATCAAAACCAGCAATCGCACCGCAACCGTTAAGTGTATTTAAGTCTTAAAAAGCAAATGTGTAAATCTTACACTTCTTAAACAAAAATTTTTTAGCAAATGTTGCATCGTTCACTAAAAAATTTTAGGATCATGTAAACGTTTGCATAAAGATGCGTCTTTTTTTATTTTTGAAAAAAAGCTTTTACAGCAAAAGATTTATGTTTGTTACTAAATTCAGTTTTTCAATGTACTGTGCCTGGCCTCTTAATTTAAACAAACGATTGCACAATGCAAAAATCAGCAACCATTTCAAGTATAGCAAATGAATTAAACATTACACCGGCAACTGTTTCAAGAGCTTTGCAGGATCATCCTTCTATCAGCCACTCTACAAAACAATCGGTACTTAAAGTGGCAAGCAGGCTTAATTATAAAAGAAACCGGGTTGCATCTTCCCTCCGTTCCGGCAAAACACATATGATCGGCGTAATAATTCCGGGTGCTGATACAAATTTTTTTGGTTCGGTGGTACATGGCATTGAAAAATGTGCAAACGCAAAAGGATACAATGTACTGTTGTACCAGTCAAACGAAACACAGGAGCATGAAATAAAAGGTATTGAAACTTTTCTGGCAGCACAGGTAGATGGCATTCTTGTTTCTGTTGCTAAAGACACAAACAATTATGCTTATTATGAAGAGTTGAAAAAGAAAAAGATTCCGGTGGTATTCTTTGACCGTGCTGATGATGATACCGGCATTTCGTCTGTTGTAACCGATGATTATAAAGGCGCCTTTATTGCTACGGAACATTTAATTAAAAACGGGTATAACCATATCGCACATGTTTCAGGCCCGCAACATTTAAAAGTATTTTGCGACCGTAAAAAAGGTTATGAAGACGCATTAAAACAATATAACCTGCCGTTGACCGATGGGTTTATTTATGAAGGCAATGTCTCTATTGAATCAGGAAAAGCCGCAACACGGCATTTTCTTTCACTTAAACAAAAACCCGATGCTGTTTTTGCTGCAGAAGATTTTACAGCGCTCGGCGTAATGAAGGAATTAAAATCACACAATATTAAAATACCTGAAGCGTTCGGTGTATTCGGTTTCGCAAATGAATTGTTTGGCGAACATATTACGCCAACGCTTTCAACTATAGACCCGCAAGCGGTAACAATGGGTAAAGAATCATTTGAATTGCTGTTGCAAATGATAGAAAATAAAAATGAAGCGGTAGTTGAAAAAAAGATCGTTCTAAATCCCATTCCTGTTTTCAGGGAATCATCACAAAGAAAAATATCCGGTCATCTTAATGTTTATTCTTAATGAAAAAAAACTTTTTAATCGCATTTCTTTTTGCAGCCTGTGCTATGGGTTGCAGCAAAACAACATCGCCAGGCAACCCGGTCAATCCTCCTGATACCACAGGTACACAAACAACCAATTTTGCTAAAGGTGCAGATGTAAGCTGGCTTACCGAAATGGAAGCAAATAATTATAAATTTTATAACCGTGATGGCAAACAGGAGGATTGCTACCAGGTAATGAAAGATGAAAACATGAACTCCATCCGTTTGCGCGCCTGGGTAAACCCTGTTGATGGCTGGTGCAATACGGCTGATGTTGTTGCAAAAGCAAAACGCGCAAAAGCCGCCGGCATGCGCATTATGATAGATTTTCATTACAGCGACTCATGGGCTGATCCGGGCAAACAAAACAAACCTGCTGCATGGTCATCCATGAGTTTTAGTGATCTTAAACAGGCTGTATCAGATTACACTACTCATGTAATGGATACTTTAAAAAGTAATGGTGTTACTCCTTCATGGGTGCAGGTAGGTAATGAAACCAACGACGGTATGTTGTGGGAAGATGGCCGCGCTTCAACCAATATGGGCAATTTTGCAGCGCTTATCAATGCAGGCTACGATGCAGTAAAATCAGTAAGCGATACAATAAAAGTTATTGTACATATTTCAAACGGGTTTGATAATAGTTTATTCAGGTGGATGTTTGATGGCTTACAGAATAACGGCGCAAAATGGGATATTATCGGCATGTCTTTATATCCTTCTTCAGCAAACTGGTCAACACTAAATACGCAATGTTTATCAAACATGAATGATATGATCTCGCGTTATAAAAAACCTGTAATGATCTGCGAAGTTGGAATGCCCTGGACTGATTCTGTTACCTGCAAATCTTTTCTAACGGATATCATCGCCAAAACAAAATCGCTTGCCAACAATAATGGCTTGGGTGTATTTTACTGGGAACCTGAATGCTATAACAACTGGCAGAATTATTCACTTGGCGCTTTTGATAACAGCGGAAAGCCAACAATGGCATTGGATGCATTTAAAAATTAAAGTAAAACTTATTCAGGTTAGAATAATTGTCAGTTTGCAGTTTCAGCAACGAGTCTTTCAGGATGTTTAAGAATAAAAAAAGTTCTATAAAATATCAGGACTTGCTCATAGCTTCTCCTTTAAAATTATATGTTAATGTTGACAGCTGCACTTTTAAACATGTATTGAACTTTTAGTTTCGTTCATACAGACAATGATGCATAAAATTTTACCGCTTTTATTTATTGTTTTCTCAACAACTGCATTTGCAGGAAAGATCACCGGTACTATTAAAGATGATAAAGGCAATGCACTCTCTTACGCTTCCATTTCTGTGAAAGAAAAAGGCGGCGGTACAACGGCCAACCAGCAAGGACATTACCTGATTGAATTACCCGCAGGAGATTACACCCTTGTTGTACAATATGTTGGTTTTGCAAAACAGGAAAAGAAAGTGCATGTTGGTGATACTGATATGCAACTTGACTTTGTATTGCAGCCTTCTCAACTGCAATTGAAAGATGTGGTGGTTTCATCTAACGGTGAAGATCCTGCTTATGCTATCATACGCCATGCAATAAAAAAGAGAGAAGCCTATCACAATGCATTGGATTCGTTTACCTGCGAAGCGTATATAAAAACATTGATCAAAACAAGGGCGCTGCCACGTAAGGTATTCGGCCAGAAAATTGACAGCGCCGACCTGAAGCAAATGGGCGTTGACTCAGCAGGCAAAGGCGTAATTTATTTATCGGAATCACTTACCAAAATAGCTTTTAAAAAACCTGATAAAGTAAAGCTTGAAGTAATTTCAGGAAGGGAAAGCGGCACCAATGGTTTTGGTTTTAGCATTCCAACCTTTATAGATTTTTATACCAATAACATACAGATAATGGGAGGCCAGTTTGCGCCTCGTGGTTATGTGTGTCCTATTGCAGATGGTGCTTTAAATTTTTATAAATATCATTTCCTCGGTTCTTTTTTTGAAGATGGCCGCGAGATAAACCGTATACAGGTAATTCCCAAAAGAAAATATGAACCGTTGTTTTCCGGCACGATTGAAATAACAGAAGGCGACTGGCGTATTTACAGTGTTGACCTGATGCTTACAAAAGAATCACAGCTTGAAATTTTAGACACGGTTAAAATAACACAGATACATTTTCCTGTTACAAAAGATATATGGCGCACCAAAGACCAGGTGCTGTACTTTACTTTTAAAAAGTTTGGTATTGATGCAGTAGGCAATTTTTTAAATGTGTACAACAATTATAATGTTACACCAACATTTAAGAAAAAGTTTTTCAACAACATTATCATGAAGTTTGATACAGGCGTAAATAAAAAAACAACAGCATACTGGGATTCTGTAAGGCCGGTACCGTTGGAGCCTGAAGAGATAAAAGATTATACTGTTAAAGACAGCATGTATCGTTACCGGCGCGATTCATCTTTTACAAAAAGATACCAGGACTCGCTGCGGCGCATGCAGGGTAAAGTAAGTGTGATGAATATATTGTGGAATGGCTTCAACCGTTCTGATTATGATCCAAAAAATTATACAACCATTCAATGGCAGCCTTTATTAAAACAGGTGCAATACAACACGGTTGAAGGTTTGGCATTAAATGCCGAAGCCACATTCAGCAGGGGTTTTCCTTCCATCAACCGTGAATTAAGTTTTACGCCGCACCTGCGGTATGGCTTCAGTAACGGGCATCTGAATGGATGGGGCACGTTGAATTATCATACCCGCTCTAACTGGCCCGGAATAAATAATAATATGGATGATGAATCTTCTCTCCATGCAAATAATTTTTCATTAAGCGGCGGCAGGCGCATCAGCCAGTTTAATAAAGAAAATCCTATCAGCCCTTTATTCAACAGCCTTTACACATTGTTCTTTAATCATAATTACATGAAGATCTATGAAAACAATTTTATTCAGTTTGATTACAACGGCGCTGCACAATCAGGTTTAAAATATGCTGCGCAGCTTTTGTATGAAGACCGCATTCCGCTGGATAACACAACAGATTTTTCCATTATAAAATATGATCCGCAAAAGTTTACACCGAATTATCCTTCTGAAAAAATTGACAGCCAGTTTATAAGGCACCAGGCTGTAGTTGCAAGCTTGAGTCTCTCGTATCAGCCAGGTCAAAAATTTGTGCAGTTCCCTGATTATCGTGTGCCACTTGGTTCAAAATATCCCACCTTTACTTTGTCTTATCAAAAAGGTTTTAAAAATATTTTCGGCAGCGATGTTGATTTTGACAAGTGGAATTTTTCTGTTACCGATGATATAAATTTTAAACTCGCAGGCCAGCTAAGTTACCGCATTGATATCGGCGGGTTCTTAAATGATAAATCTGTTTTTATACAGGACTACCGCCACTTTAACGGCAACCAGATAATATTTGCAAGCAGGTATTTATACAGCTTCCAGGCGGCGCCTTATTATGCCAACAGCACAACAGCTTCCTTCTACAGCACACTGCATGTAGAACATCATTTCAATGGTTTATTAACCAATAAGATTCCCTTGTTTAAAAGATTGAACTGGAATCTTGTTGCAGGTACCAATGCTTTCTATGTAAATGGCAATAACAATTATGTTGAAGTATTTGGCGGACTTGAAAATATTTTCAAGCTGCTGCGTGTAGATATTGTTGGCTCTTATCTCAACGGCAACAATGGGCAGGTTGCGGTACGCATTGGCCTGGGAGGTTTGTTAGGCGGCAAGATAAAGCTGGAGTAGGCATCTCCCACTCTACTCCCTGTCTTCTCCCACTCTGCTCCCTGTCTCCTTCTGTCTGGAGGCTATTAACTGCGTGGTCTGGTCAAAAACAATCAGGAGAAACAGGATGATGAATAAAGGGAAGAAATAAGGACTGCAGGCTTTGTCTTCACCTCATTTTTGGGTGCACCGGCTTTTAGGAAAGCAATAGCAGCAGATCTTAATTGTATAAACATGGAGTGTTTTCTTTCAGGTGCAGGAATGATATTATGCACGTCGCTGGCAAGGATATTACCCTTGCCAAAACAGGAGGCGCTTTTGCGGCTGTTGGCAAACCGTCGCTGTGTTTTAAATTGTTTCCGGTTGAGGCTGCTTTTCATACGTACATAACCCTTGCCATCCATTTTGTAAAAAACAAGATTGTCAAAAGTTCCGGTTATGATAGTATCTGAAACTTGCAATGCCATCTTACCTTAAAGCTACTAAATTTATTGATAAATAAAAAAAGCTGGCTGATAGCAACGCCTTTTATTTTATTTATAAAGTGGTCCCGAGGTTAATCTGTTATTACATCCCTACTGAAAATATTTTTGCCGCCAGGGTTAGTAATATAAGCACTTAATTATGCTGCCTGTTACTGCGTAAAGACTATCCATAACCTTCGCACCCTTATTGATATTGTCACCGACAAGGGCTTTATGAGCAAAATACCCACTGTTTTTTAAAACACCAAAGCAGTCTGGCTGTTTCATTTAATGTGCGGAAAAGAAAGCTTTGCTATCTTTAATAATTGAAAATTTTTTTTACCATAGTTTGCTTTTGTATGCTTATTAACGCCAGCGGCCAGGTAACCGACAACAGCGGATGGAAAATTTACTATGATAAGGAATTTTTATTTTCCCTGAAGTATCCTCCCGACTGGGAGTTTCATAATGATATTAAAGATGTAAAATGTATGCTGTACGCGCCGGTGAATGCAGTTGCAAAATACCGTTCAAATATTGCAGTTGATGCTTTTGAACTTCCGGCATCAAACCAGAAAATAAATGTGAGGAATTTTGCCGAGACAAGTTTTGGGCAATTAAGAAAAAACATGAAAGATTGCAGGGTAACGGTTACAAAAGATATCTCAGGCAATGGTGTTCCGAAATTTCTGGTAATAGCCAATGGCATTGTTGATGGAAAATATTTATACTTTAAACAGCTTTATTGTTTATATGATAACGTTGCTTATATAATAAATTACACAGGTGAAGCGGGTATAAAAGATCCTTATGCTTTAGCCGCCGGCGATATACTTAATTCGTTTACGCCGCAAAAAACGATGAGTCAGTAATTGCTTTTGTCGTAATGGGGTATTCAATGCAAGGCCTGAATAAAGCTGAGATTACTGTAAAAATGGTACAGGCCCCGCTCGGCCGCGGCATAAGCAAATCTCTGGTTTGCGATTACCCACCGGAGTCAATACAGGTTTGCCAGGCGTACAATTGGCAAAGGCAACGGTTAAGAATGATAGCATACTTTTTTTTTGCCGATAACAGCCCATTGCCTCAACTGATAATATCGTCCATCCTGGTGGCCTGTGCACTAACTTACAGCAGGCGGTATTTACCTTATATGGCAGCTTACATATGCCTGATAAAGCAGGATACCATGCCTTGTTGCAGCTTTGTTACAGAGGTCCTTCCACGACAGAAAGAGGAATAAAGATGTCAAATTTTGTTCCGATATTAACTTCACCATGTGCGGTTATTATGCCGTTATGATTTTCCACAATCCGTTTAACGATAGCGAGGCCAATACCTGTTCCATTGTATTCCTGCCGGTCATGTAACCGCTGGAAAAGCTCAAATATTTTTTCATTATATATTGATTCAAATCCAATACCGTTATCAGTTATTATCAAATGGAAATAATTTTGTTCAGTAAACCGGTTGTCATTTTCATACCTGCTCCTTTCAACGATCTCACTTGTAATTTTTATATGCGGCGCCTGGCCGGGTCTTGCAAATTTTAAAGAATTATTTATAAGATTATGCAACAACTGCCGAAACTGAAATTCTAAAATATTAATCTCACAAGACACATCGGATTCTACAAAGGCATCTTTTTCTTTAATTTCTTCTTTCAGGTCTTCCTTTACCTCTTCAATAATGGTATTGAGTTTTACCCTTTTAAATTTACGGTCGCTGGTATTGGTTCGCGAATATGTAAGTAAATCATCAATTAACGTTTGCATGCGCTTCGCAGCAATTTCCATTCTGCCAAATATAGACCTGGCATAATCTGAAAACTTTTCAAATTCTTTTTCAAGAAGCATGTTAGAAAAAGTTTGAATCTTGCGCAAAGGTTCCTGCAGATCATGCGAAGCAACATAAGTAAAAGAAGCAAGCTCCGTATTGCTTCTTTCCAGTTCAATATTTTTTTCTTCAAGCTGTTTATTTGCTTTTTTTATTGTTGCTTCTGCTTGCTTTATATCCGTTACATCATGTGCTATCGTTAATGCCGCATAAATATTTCCGTTTTCATCTTTTAGCGGATTTAAATAATTCTGGATATATCTGCCGTTAACCTTTGAGAGATAGGCTTCATTCTGTATAAATTCGCCTTTTAATGCTCTTAGCAAATCGTTTTCAGGTTTTGTACCTTTTGTGCCGGGATAGATTTCGGTCAATTTTTTCCCGATTAATTTTTCTCTTGTTTCCCCAAGGAATTTTTCCGTGGCTTTATTTACTGAAATTAAAGTGCAGTCATGACCATATACGGCAATCAGTTCCTGCGATGATTCGATGATTGTTTCAATAAACCTGTTCTTTTCCTGCAGTTCGTTTTCATTTCTTTTCTTTTCAGTAAGGTCAGTTACAATCATGCCAACTGTCGGTAAGTTAGGATGCAATGATGTAAGTGAGATATACACAGGAATTATTTTTTCGCCGGCAGATAAATTAATCTCCCCTTTACTTTGCCCGGCTGCTAACCCTTTTTTAAAAAGCTCGCTGAATGTTCCTGTTGATGAGGAATGTATAAACTTAAAAACAGAATGGCCAATTACTTTTTCGTAAGGAAGCGCAAGCAGCTTGTGAAAATAATTATTGGAATAAACAATTAACCCGTCTTCAGATAAATTCAAAGCACCTTCACTAAAATTTTCCACCAGCACGCGGTAAGCATAGTCGCCGCTCTGTAAAGTAAAAATTTCAGATTTGTTATTTGTCCTGAAGGCAAATGCATCTACCTCTCCTGCTTTTATAGCGTCAATCAATTGTTCTGATTCCGCCAGGCGGTTTTCAAGCTCTTCAATTCTTGATAAAAGATTTTCCGTAGAATTTATTGCCATCATCATTCTTTTATCACAATTCCCAGGCCCTTAATTGTTTTTTCTGTATCTGAAAAAGTGCCTATCAGTGTTTTCTTTGGCAACGGTAATTGTTTAACAAGTGAAGGACTGAAAATAATTTGCTGCTGACTTGCCAGATCCGGATTTTTATAAAGATCAATTATTTCAAGGTTAAATGCGCCCTGCAGGTGTTCATCACACAGGCGTTTGATATTTTCAATTGCTTCCATTGATTTTTGCGACATGCCGGAAACATAAAGTTGCAAAACCAGTTTTCCTTCAACGATAAACTTGTCTTTTGAGGTGTCTTTCATTATCTGTTATTTTTGGGTATGGGGCGAATATTTAAACCTACCAAAACCCGTTCCTCGTTTGAAAGATCGCCTATAATTTTTCTTATTGGCTCGGGAACTTTCCGCACCAGTGTAGGTATAGCGAATATCTGGTCGCCTTCCGCAAGCTGCGGATTTTTGAGCAGGTCAATAACCTCGATAGAATATTTTCCTTCCAAATGTTCCTTACAGTATTTGGTAATATTTTTAAGAGCTGTTATTGATTTAGGCGTTTGCCCCGCTACATACAACCTCAATTCATATTTGTCTTCTTTAGGCATACAGGTATAACTTTATTTAGATTTCTTATTGTTTTCGGAATTCTCTTTGGTGCCTAGTAATTTAATTCCTTTATCAGTAATTATGAATTGCCGGGTTTCTGTTTCATGCCCCATTCCTCTGGATTTAACAACACGAAAATTACGTACACGTTGATTATCCTGCTTTATATTTCCTAAGTCTATCCAGGTATCGGCGAGTGATGATATAGCATTTACGGTCTGATCTTTCTGGTCCAGCCCTTCTTCATGAGTAAGCGAGGTAAAGAATGCATTAATGCCTTTTATCTTCAGCAAATCAATCAATCGTACCAGCATATCTCTTACTTCGCCGGCAGTGCCAATGGAAATTAAACTGCTGATAGGATCAACAATTACCGTTTGTGGCTTATACTGCTCAATCATTTTATACAGTATCAAAAGATGCATTTCCAAACCTTGCAACGAAGGCCTTGAAGAATGAATGATCAGTTTTTTTGATCTTACAAAAGGATTAAGATTTATGCCTACTGATTGCACGTTGCGCACCAATTGTTCGGGGGACTCTTCAAATGCAAAATATAAGGTTTGTTCATTACGCCTGCAACTTTCCTGCGTAAAATAAGAAGCAAGAATGGTTTTGGCTGTACCGGCGGAACCGGTTACCAATATGCTGCTTCCTTTATATACGCCGGCTTTTGAAAACAGGCCGTCAATTTCTGCAAGACCGGTTGAAATAATTTGCTTATAAATTTTATGATCCAGCTTTAATGATGTAATGGGAAGCACGGAAATGCCATTTTCGTCAATCAAAAAAGGGTATTCATTGGTGCCATGTGTAGAGCCACGGTATTTTACTATACGCAACCTTCGTGTAGCAATCTGGTCAATAACACGAAAGTCAAGCAATATCACGCAATCAGAAACGTATTCTTCCAATCCCTGCCTTGTCAGCGTTTTATCACCGCGTTCACCGGTTATAACCGCAGTTACACCTTTTTCTTTAAGCCAGCGAAAAAGCCTTCGTATTTCGGAACGTAACACGGCTGCATTATCTATGCCGCCAAATAATGATTCTATTGTATCTAACACAACCCGTTTTGCGCCGATGCTTTCAATAGCATGATTAAGGCGGATGAACAAAGCTTCAAGATCGTATTCACCTGTTTCTTCAATTTCTGAGCGCTCAAATTGTACATGATCAATGCGCAGTTTTTTGTCTGCGATTAATTTTTCCAGGTCAATACCAAGCGATCTTACATTTTGTGCCAGGTCCGTTTTTGATTCTTCAAAACTCATAAATACACCCGGCTCGTTATGCTCTGAGATTCCTTTTGCAAGAAATTGTATGCCGAACAATGTTTTGCCGCAGCCGGCGCTCCCGCAAACAATTGTAGGACGATCCTTTGGAAAACCGCCGCCGGTAACTTCATCCAGTCCATCAATACCTGTTGAAATTTTTGGAAATACATCATTAGATATTTGCTTCATCACTGTTAAGAATTTTGCTATATATAGCAAGGTATACCAAAAAAATTTGCGATAGGTGAAATTGCATAGGTACGGAAGCAACGTATTTCGGTGATGAATTGCCTGCCCGGTAAATACCGGCAATCACTTTAATATAAATATAAAATTATGCTGTAGAAATGGCTAAGGTTGTCCACCACCACCTGACGAACCATATACCTGCCCGTTCGCATAGCTTCCATCATTTGCGGCGAGCTGAACATAAATGGATGCAAGTTCTGCAGGTTGTCCTGGTCTGCCAAACGATGTTTGGCCTCCGAAATTTTTCAATTTTTCCATTGTTGCCCCACCACTCACCTGCAAAGGAGTCCAGATTGGTCCCGGAGCTACTCCATTAACCCGTATCCCTTTTGGACCAAGCTGTTTTGCAAGCGATTTTACATAGTTCATTGTAGCTGCTTTGGTCTGTGCATAGTCATACAGATCAGCTGATGGATCATAAGCCTGCTCTGATGCGGTACCAATGATCACTGAACCTGGTCTTAAATGGGGCATTGCGGCTTTAATTATCCAAAAGGGTGCGTAAATATTTGTCTTCATGGTCCAGTCAAATTGCTCTGTAGATATATCGAGAATAGAGGCATGCGTTTGTTGACGCGCGGCATTATTAACCAGGATATCAAGCCCTCCTAAACCGGTTACCGCATCTTCCACGAGCTTCTTACAAAATGCTTCATCACGTATATCTCCGGGAATAGCTATTGCCTTTCGGCCCTCCGCTTTAATAAGAGCAATTACTTCCTGTGCATCCGGTTCTTCGGTGGGAAAATAATTTATAGCTACGTCTGCACCTTCCCTCGCGTATGCAATTGCTGCTGCGCGTCCCATTCCTGAATCGCCTCCTGTTATCAATGCTTTCCGGCCTGTTAAACGACCGGAACCTTTATAGCTTTTTTCTCCATGGTCAGGACGCGGATTCATTTTACCTGCTAAACCCGGCCATTGCTGTGATTGTTCTTCAAAAGGTGGTTTTGGATATTTCGTGGTTGGATCTTCAAGAATTGGTGCCGGACCAAATTCTGCATATACATTTTTTCTATCAGCAAAAACCGGCGTTACTGCCATTGCTGCTAACCCTGCCCCTAATCCTGAAATAACTTTACGCCTGGCAATTTTATTTTCTTTATTCATTGTATGTTTATTTAATTATTAAATTGAATGATCAATCACCGCATTAATATTATACTGTTATATGGTTATGATTTAAAGTTTATAACAGCGCACAAATTATGTACCTGTACGATCACTGTTGCTTTGCTGTTTAATTTTTACCCATTATTTCAATAAGTAAGGCATTAATGCATTTTGTTGAGCAATTCGCTCCGCAATACCTGGAGCGCTGCTGATTATTGTATAAGAATGGTTTTTATAATTGTTATTTATCCGAACAAAAGAAAAACAGGATATAACAAAAGAATTAATAACTACCCGTTGGCAGAGTTTTTTTGATATAGTTACATGGAAGCTAAATGAAGGTAAAAATTGAAAGGCATCTTTTTACTATCTGCCTGGAGGGAATGATAGATGCATAGCTGCAGGTTGTATTGATCATTTTATTCCTTAAATGCCTATCGCATGTTTACCCTGTAGCATATTTCGTCGAAAAATAACCGAAATAAAGTCCATGTTTCTTCGATCCAGTGGATCGAAGTTATATCGAAGAAATGAGCTTGCAGGTACGATATAAGCTCCAGAGACCAACACAAAAAATAATTTTGGATCAGGGTACTTTAATTGTTAAGAAGATACATGCGGGTTGAAAATTTAAAACGGGATCAAAACTGTGAAATGATTTCCAGGGATTATATATGGTTCTGCTCTGCAAAGTCTTTTGACTACAACTATTCGGAAGATTAAAAAAAATCGCGAAGCGATGAAATGATTGTAGAAACGTCTGCAGTATTTTAATTTGAATCCGCCGCGGCGGATGATAGAAAAACATACCATCCCTTCGGGCAATGTCATTAAGTTAAGGATTTCGTCATGTCGGATTCCAGACCTGTGGGTTGCAAAGCAAAAAAACAGAAACGTCTTTTCGAAGGAGCAATTGAACAATCATTTTAGTTCATCTAAGATTCTTTGCGACTGAGAATTGCGAAGCAATCATTGAGGCCTTTGAAAATTAATTATTGCCGAAATAAATCTCTTAAAATTCAGACCGTATAAAATTCGGGAGACCTCTTCTCACGTCGAGGTCACGGTCACAAAGTTTAATTATCAAATCAATCTCCTTGCTTCGGGATGACGGCTTAACTAAATGACATTACCCTTCGGGATTCCTGCTGCCGGTAATACTGCTGTGCTATAATAATATCAGCCTTTCAGGCTTATGATTTTTATTAAAAAAAATCTTTCAAACATTTATGGTCTCCGGACTTAAAAAACCAAAGTACAAAAGGAGTGGCACAATCCCGCACGTATACATTGGCGTCAAGTAAGAAATAGCTGTAATCGCTTAATATAAAACCAGCTTGAGTTTCAGGTAATTAGCGCTGGTAATTTCAGGTTGTTACCAGTTGTAACATAAGGCGCCTCTTTCGGTTATGCTGAATGCGTGACTGAAAAGAAATCCGGGGGAAATTTTTTTCAAAGAAGCGAAAGCAATCCCGCCCATGCAGGATTGAGACAACGATGCCGCCCGTAACATAAAAATTGCATCGTTCATTGGGAGAATTGAAAAACAAATATGGGCGAAATAATTACCAGGGCTGATTAAAAAAAGTTCTTACCTGTTCTTCCCTTCAAGCTTATCGCAATCTTCAACAGAACCCACCCGGAATTTAATAGGAAAGCCCACTGCTTTTTGCACCTGCAATTCCTTACTGCAAAAAAATGGCAGTTGCTTTGCATAAAAGTTTCCCGGCAATTGACCGGGTAAAATGGAAACAGGTTGTTTTATAGTATAAAGATTGGGCTGAACGATAAAAAAAGAAACCGGTTTTGATTTGCATGAATCTGTTGCAACCTGCGCGTGCACGCACGAAACAGATAAAAGGAATTTAACAGTTATGACAAGGAATGTTTTCTTTTTAAGGTTCATATTTGCGAGCTAAATTTACGCCGGAATTTTATTATATATTATAATGATTAATTAAAATTATTACGGGAGTAGCATGGCATTAAGTCAAACACTGCAACAAAAATTATTACAGCGTTTATCTCCGCAGCAAATACAATTGATGAAGTTGCTGCAGGTTCCTACAGCAAATCTTGAAGAAAGAATAAAAGAAGAGCTGGAAGAAAATCCGGCACTTGAAGTGGGTGAAGAAGAACATGAAGACGGATTTGAAGACCAGGTTCTGCCGGAAGAATTTGATAGTGAAGAACGTGATGGCAGCGAAGATGAATATGACAACATAGATATTTCTGATTACGTGAATGAAGGTGATGATGATGTTGCAGATTATAAACTGCGCGACGATAATTATGGCGATAATGAAGAACAGAAATCAGTTCCGCTGCGCGTAGAAACAACCCTGCACGATTTACTGGCTGATCAATTGGGCATGTTATCGCTGGATGAAAGAAGATTAAAAATTGCAGAGCAGATCGTGGGCAGCATTGATGATGACGGCTATTTGCGCCGCGAGCTTTCTTCTGTTGTTGATGACCTCGCCTTCAGGCAGAATATAGATTCTACCGAAGCTGAAATAGAAGAGCTGATAAAACTGATACAGCATTTTGATCCGTCCGGCGTTTGTGCAAGAGATCTGCAGGAATGTTTGATGCTGCAATTACAGCGCCAGCAGGCAGAAGGCAGGGATGTTACATTGGCTGTTAAAATAGTTGATAAATATTTCGATGAATTCACTAAAAAGCATTACGAAAAAATACAGCGCGGGCTCAACATTTCAGACACGGAACTGAAAGATGTTATTAACCTGATATTGAAATTAAACCCGAGGCCCGGCGGTAATGTTGGTGAAATAAACAAAGCGGAGAGCTACATTATTCCTGATTTTTTTATTATTAATAACGCAGGCAAACTGGAGCTTACCCTCAATTCCAAAAATGCGCCTGACCTGCGCATCAGCGAAGGCTACCGGGATATGTTGAAGGAATATGACCGCGGTTCAAAAAAAGATAAACGCCAGAAAGAAGCAGTGCTTTTCATCAAGCAAAAAATTGATTCTGCCAAATGGTTCATTGATATGATAAAACAAAGGCAGAATACTTTGATCAGCACTATGGGCGCCATCATGCATTATCAAAAAGATTTTTTCCTTACCGGTGATGAAACCACGATGAAGCCGATGATCTTAAAAGATATTGCAGAAATAACCGGGCTTGATATTTCAACCGTAAGCCGTGTTGCCAACAGCAAGTTTGTACAAACAGAATTTGGTACATACCGGTTGAAATTTTTCTTCAGCGAATCTTTAAGTACAGACAGCGGCGAAGAAGTAAGCACAAGAGAAGTGAAAAAAATACTGAGCAATCTCGTTGAAGCCGAAAGTAAAAAGAAACCGCTGAGCGATGAACGCCTGACAGAATTATTGCAGGAAAAGGGTTACAACATTGCACGCAGAACCGTTGCAAAATACCGTGAGCAGTTAAATATTCCCGTTGCACGCCTGCGTAAAGAATTATAAACTATGCAGCAGGAACTCGCACTAAATACAACAGGAGAACAGCCGGCCATATTAAAAGTTTTTGGAAAGACCGTTTCATACATTCTGCACCCGCTTTTTATTCCGCTGTATGTTTTTATCTGGCTTGAATGGCGCTTCCCTATTCATTTTGATGATATTAGTGCAGAAGGACTGACCTTGAAAACCGTGAGTGTTTTTTTGAACACAGCGTTCTTTCCTGCCTTCTCTGTTTTTCTTTTATGGCGACTGAAATTTATTGACAGTATTTTTCTGCGCACGCAAAAAGACCGTATCATTCCTTATATCATCACTATGATATTTTACTGGTGGCTCTGGTATTTAAGCAGAACTTTTACCGATCAGCCGGACGTTTTAAAATTCTTCTACTTCGGTATTTTTTTAAATACTGTCTTTGGTTTGGTGATAAACAATTTCATTAAGATAAGTATGCATTCAATGGCTGCAGGTGCTTTGCTTGCATTAGCTGTAATTACGATGGGCCGTTATGAAACTTTTCTCGGCGGCGATATAATCATCATAACCATTTTAGCAGGCTTGGTATGCACATCAAGATTGTTACTTAACCAACATTCGGTTTTTGAAATTTATGCGGGCTTATTTGTTGGAGTACTTTGCCAGCTTCTGGGCTATTGGATCGCTTTATAAAAATTACATCTCACTTCTCACTTTACAAATGTCCGTGCATATAAAGATCGTAGAACACTGCCATCAGGTTAAAACTAAAATGGAATATCACGCCATACCATAACGTTCCGAAACGCCTGCGCATTATGCCCACAAGTATGCCGAAAGGTACAAGCCAGAACAGGGAAATAAAACTTAAATGCATTATTCCAAACATAAAACCTGTAACAATGATCACCAAACGTTCATCTAATATTGTGTTGAGATAATTGTACAATACGCCGCGAAAAGCAAGCTCTTCAATTATTGCAGGATAAATGGCAATGGAATAGATCATCAGCATTACCGGCATTGAATAACTACTGTATAATGCATAATAACTTGTATCTGTTCCAAAGAAAGAAAAATTGAATTTACTGATGATGATGTTTACGATCAATGAAGAAATTAATGCAAGCGATATGCATCCTGCCAGCCTTATAAAATTAAAATTGCGGAAACGCAGCAATGGTTTTATTGCGCTAAAATTGCGCGCTGCAAAAAATAAAGTGAGTGCGGCAAGAAATATCTCCACCCAAAATAATTTATTGTAATTATTGAACCAGCCGGTAAACTGGACGGAGAGACAAACAAATAAATAGATCACAAAAAAGACAAATGCGCCTTGCAGGTTGCTGTTATTGAACACACTGATAGTTGCGCCATTCGTTCCAAGATATTCGCCACAGTTATAACAATACCGGTGATAGCTTTTTACTTTTTCATTACAGGCATCGCAATAATATGTTGGTGTTTGTTGCGGCATCATACATTCAGTTGCAGTTCTTCTTTAATTAAATTAATCCGGTAAGCACCCTGCACACCTTTCAATACAATTGCCAGTAAACACAAACAAAGCAATATGCTTGTTAAGCCCTCCATTGTAGTAAACGATTGCGCCAGCCTGGTTGCAATATTCACCATGCAAAAAACCATGAGTACAAGGAATGCTGTAAGCAACGCTGTAAAAGGATTTTTGCGACTCCAGAAAGCAAGAAAAAAAAATAATCCTGAAAGCAATGCGGCAAAAATTACAATAACATATTTGCGGCTGCTTTCGGCGAATATGAAAAAGATGCCCAGTGATAAGAAAGAAGCCATGAAATACAAAATAACCCTTGCAACCAGCACGGCATTTTCTGCTTTGAACAACACATGCGAGCGCTGCAGTACGCGTTTGTGATAATCATTAACCAGCGTTCTATTTTTTAAAGGAAAGCCACAATTGGTGCAAAAAAAATATTCGCTTTCATTTACATAATTGCATTGTCCGCAAATACAATTATGCACTTCTCTATTTAAAATATTGGGAAGAAGTGCATTCACCTTACTTAAGTACGAAATATTTTTTTCAGATAACATCTCTTATAACATAACGCTCATTGCTAAATTATGTTTTTACGTGCAGGTTTTTATTCAAATTTTGAAAGATTATTCCTGCAGCGCAACGTATCTTCGCAAACTGAAAACGGTGGGTATGAAGAAGCTTCT
>Ga0206903_10082_pt1 | contig 30552 bp, 27 predicted proteins | sample Alteio_BWOrgHeat_45_FD_152959 | JGI IMG/M metagenome (GOLD analysis project Ga0206903, IMG submission 152959) | Enriched cells from forest soil in Barre Woods Harvard Forest LTER site, Petersham, Massachusetts, United States -... | ecosystem: Environmental > Terrestrial > Soil > Temperate forest >... | reverse complement strand
GCCGCTATATTTGAGTCACTGGCCATGCAGTGGTGCGAAGATATTTTTTCGACCCATGATTCTGTTATCCTGTGTGGTGGTACCGGTTTATATATCCGGGCTTTTCGTGACGGGCTGGATGAAATCCCGGTCATTGACGAAGAAATACGGAAAGAAATTATTTCAGCCTATCAGGAGCAGGGAATTAACTGGTTACGGGAATCTGTCCGGCTCGCCGATCCGCTATTTTTCTCATCGGGTGAAATCTCCAATCCGCAACGGATGATGCGTGCGCTCGAAGTGATTAAGAGCACCGGACGTTCTATTATTTCTTTCCGCAATCAGCAAAAAAAAGACAGGCCGTTTCGAATTCTTGAGTTTGCCATCCGGTTGCCGCGCAAAGAACTTTACCGGAGAATCGATGAACGTGTCGATGCCATGATGGATGCCGGATTGTTGGATGAAGTGAAATTATTGCTCCCTAACCAACACCTGAATGCATTACAGACAGTTGGTTATTCGGAACTCTTCGATTACCTGCATGGTAAATGCAGCCTCGAAGAAAGTATCCGCCTGATCAAACAAAATTCACGTCATTATGCCAAACGGCAAATCACCTGGGTAAATAAAAGTGAAAACCTGGTTTGGCTCGACGATGATTATCAGCGTAAAATCCTCGAATCGTATTCGGCAGTTAAAACTTGATTCCGCATGAAAGGATGATGCTGCCTGTGTATTGTTTTACGGTAGAATACACATTATCTTTTTCGGAGAGACGATAAGGGATATTCACATCGTTCGTTATTGCTTCCACATAGGTAAGGTCGATGATAATTCCTTTTTTCCGGTACCCGATTCCGCCGCCGATGGTAGTGCGGTTTGCCTTTAATTGCGAAGATGAATACGGGTCAAGTGTATAGGATCCACCAATCCGGAAGGCCAGTTCATCCATTTTATATTCGCCGCCCAACCTGAAATTAAATGTGTTTTTATAATACGATTTTATGGTATTATTGAGCGGATCGAAATAGCTGTTGTCAGGCTGGTTTCCATTTTCATCGAGGGGAAAAGTGAATCGCGAACTCCTGATGGACACATATTCTGCATCAGCGGTAATGAATCCCATCTTCCCCTTCGTAACCTGGCCGGGGAATATATACGAGCCACTCAGAACGATATGCCAGGGCGTTTGAAGGTCGTAATCAAAACTGTTTCCGGAATTCGCTGCCAGATCCAGGGTTCCGGATTCAACCGATTTAACTCCCGCATAGCCCTCGGTATTGCTGACCATCGTGGCCGAGACTTTATCAGTAAGAGAATAAAAAGTGGGTGTATGTACGGCCAGGCCGATGCGCCAATTCAGATTGGGACGAAAAATTGCTCCCAACCGACCATTTACACCTGCGCCTTTGGAAGAATAATATTCAGAATAAGTATAGGATCCGAAATTGTTATTGGCATCACCACTCAGGTCCGTTTCGGTGTATTGCGTGTTCTGCTCATAGTTCACTATGGGAAATCCGAGTGACAAACCCAGATACCATTTTTCATGGGTCGATCCCGCGACACCCAGTACAATTTCGGTAATACCTCCGGATGACTGGATATTAGTGCTCTGACCAATTTGCCCGCCCGCTTTCAATACATTATCCGGTTGAACAACGGCTGGCCCCACTCCTCCGCTCGGTGTATCTATCAGGTAGGTATAAAGTGCCATCCTTGTGCCATAGGAAAGCCCCGGTTCTGCCAGCGCCTGATCAATAGTAAGTCCTGAATTGTTAAATTCTTCCGCATAGGCTTCGGCTCCCGAAGAATAACTATTCTTACCCTGATACGAAATATGCCCGTTGAAATCGGCGCTCCGGTTCACGGCCAGGCTGATGGCCGTTGTGCCGTTCTGATCCCCCCAGCCATATACCAGACCGGATGTACCGATGAGGAAATTATTGGAAGATGGGCTCTTGGTATTGTTGTTAAGATAACCGGCATTGGAGGAGTTAAAAGCCCAGCCCGGACTGATAATTACTTCGCCGGTCTTGTAAAAGGCAAGTCCTGCAGGGTTGACGTAATTGGCTGAAATATCACCACCCAACGATCCCATCGCTCCGCCGATAGCCTGCTGACGCGCGGTTCCATAAGGGCGTAAAAAAGACATGCGTAAGGCATCTTCGGGAAGCTGTGCCTGAATAAACAGAGAAAAGAAAATGCCCGGGCACAGAACGAGAAATCGTTTCATCATCGATCAAGGATTACCTGCCTGGCCGTGACATCCCACCACCGCGCATTGCACCACCGCCGCCACCTCCGCCACTGCTGAAATTGGATGGAGAGGAACGCATGGGAGAAGGACTAAAAGTTGGACGGCTATTGGTAGAACGGTTACTATTACTGTTTAAATTCGAATTATAGTAATTCTGGGAATTACGCGTCGCATTTGTATTGTAAAAATTCGTGGAAGGCCTTGCATTATAATAATTACTCTTATAAGCCGAAGGATTGAAGTTACTCATCCGCGTATAACTGGGTGTTGTGTAATTTTTCCCGTTTACAATGATAACCCCGCCATAATATGGATTATAAAAACTATTCCACGCATAATAACTGTTGTAAAAACTGAGCGGGCTGTAGTATCCAAAACCACCATACCAGGGACTATAACCCATACCGAACCCGACACTTAATCCGACGCCGGTTCCGTATCCATAGCCGTATCCGTAGTTATTAGCATAATAATCCGTATTGTAATCGTCAAAATATGACCAGCGATTGGGGTCCTGAACCCTCATTTTCACATAATTTTCATTGGGTGTGCTGTAGTAATCGGAATTGTTGTTCTGAGCCGCAGTTCCCTGCTCCGCCGGCTTGCCTGGCGCATAGTACACGTCATCCGGGGTTGTGCCATTTTTATACGGGGAACAACTATTCAGGCAACCGAGTACCAGCAAGGATATGGCGAAAATGTAGAGACGTTTCATGGCGAAAGCTTTTAGAAATTTCAATCTTAAGTTACTACTTTTGAGCGTTTTATCAAAATTACAAAATATATTCACCGCCTTCGTTAAAATGCCGGACTCAATTGTTAAAATGAGCTTAATCAAGTCCGGCCTGAATACCTGATTATGAGCAAAGAAATTACCAGCAGGCAGGAAGATTATGCGCAGTGGTACAACGACCTGGTTATAAAAGGCGGATTAGCCGATTATTCAGCCGTTCGTGGTTGTATGGTTATAAAACCGTATGGATTTGCGCTTTGGGAAGAAATGCGGGATACCCTGGACCGTATGTTTAAGGATACGGGTCATGAGAATGCCTATTTCCCCCTTTTTATTCCCAAAAGCTTTTTAAGCAAGGAAGCCGACCATGTGGCTGGTTTTGCCAAGGAATGTGCAGTCGTTACCCATTACCGCCTGAAAAACGACCCGGACGGGAGCGGAATTATTGTGGACCCCGAAGCTAAACTGGAAGAAGAACTGATCGTTCGTCCGACCAGTGAAACGATTATCTGGAATACCTACAAGACCTGGATACAGTCATATCGCGACCTGCCCCTGCTTATTAATCAATGGGCCAATGTAGTGCGCTGGGAAATGCGCACGCGGCTTTTCCTTAGAACAACTGAATTCCTGTGGCAGGAGGGGCATACGGCGCATGCGAATGCTGAAGAGGCGATTACAGAAGCCAGGCTTATGCTTACTATATATGCTGATTTCGTTGAAAATTATATGGCGGTTCCGGTAATCCGGGGCGTAAAAACGGCCAGCGAGCGCTTTGCAGGTGCGGTAGATACTTATTGTATTGAAGCACTGATGCAGGATGGAAAAGCTTTACAGGCCGGTACTTCTCATTTTCTCGGTCAAAATTTTGCCAGGGCATTCGACGTGAAATTTTCAGACAAACAAAATAAGCTGGATTTTGTGTGGGCTACCAGCTGGGGCGTAAGTACAAGACTGGTTGGCGCGTTGGTAATGGCGCACAGTGATGACGATGGCTTGATTTTGCCACCGCGTATCGCGCCGCTGCAGGTGGTAATCGTACCGATTTATAAAGGCGACGAAAGAAAGGAACAACTCGAAGCGAAGGGGAAAGAGCTCGCCGCTGCCCTTAAGAAAGCGGGTATTCGTGTAAAGTTTGACAACAACGATAATAACCGGCCGGGATGGAAATTTGCCGAATATGAAAAAAAGGGAGTACCCGTGCGAGTTGCCCTTGGCCTGCGGGACCTGGACAATCAAACCGTGGAAATAGCGCGAAGGGATACGAAGAAGAAAGAGAGTTTTCCTGAGCAGGGACTGGTGGAACGGATAGAAAAACTATTATTGGAAATTCAGGAAGGGATGTATCAGAAAGCATTGTCATTCCGGGATGCACATATAACCCGTGCTGATAATTGGGAGGAATTTGTGCGTCTGCTTGATGAGAAAGGAGGATTCGTTTCAGCACATTGGGATGGTACCGCAGAAACAGAAGAAATTATAAAAGAAAAAATAAAAGCAACGATTCGCTGCATCCCGTTGAATAACCCGCCGGAACAGGGAACCTGTATTTTCAGTGGCAAACCGAGCAGGGAAAGGGTACTTTTTGCCAGGGCCTATTAATCCGGCTGATAATTTACACAGTGGTATTCGCGTTCGCAGGCATAAGGCTTATTTTGTTTAATGGCGGATTTTTCTTTTATTTATAAGCGTATAAACCACTAATCTAAAATAAATTCCATGGAACAACCAGCCGGGACAAACCTGTTTGAACTTCAACTGGATCAATCCTCACTCAACTATCTGAACGAGTCAGCCCGTTGGGCACGATTCCTTGCGATCATCGGTTTTATTTCCTGCGGACTGATGATTATCGTAGGCGTATTTTTCGGATCGGTCATGTCCGGATTAATGACCAATGCGGGCAGCGAATCTGCCGCTATGATGGGTGGTGGCTTTTTCAGTATCCTTTATATTCTGCTTTCCCTGCTGATTTTTTTTCCGTCACTATATTTATTCAATTTTTCCTCAAAAATGCGGAAAGCATTCCAGAACAATGATCAGCAGATTCTGACGGACTCGCTGAAAAACCTGAAATCTTTTTTTAAGTTTTACGGAATTTGCACCGTGATCTTTCTCTCTGTTTATGCGCTGGCAATCATCGCCGCAATTATCGGAAGTGTGGTAGGAAGGCGGGGCTGATCAGCGGCTTGAGTAATAGTTATAGTCCTTGAGTAAGGTTTCGAGAAAGTCCAGCGAATCCTGATCACCCTGCATGCTGAGTTTCAATTTAATTCTTTCTGCGATTCGGAAAGCAAGTTCGTGATTGTTATTTTTCTTAACGGTTACAATGATCATCTTGAGGGAATTGAGATCCTTATCACTCATCTGCATCACCTGCGGGTACCGGGGATTATAGCCGCTTTCGACTTCGGTGAAAACGGTATCCTGCCAGGACGATTTCGAGCGGGTGAAGATGACGATTGTTCCGGCTACAATATCTCCGATGCGCTGCGATTTTTCGGACAGGATCACGCAGGCAATTCCTGAAAACGCCAGCACGCTGCTGTACCAGGGCAGGGAGCCGCCCGCAATGGCACCGAAAATCCAGACCGGAAAATCCGCCAGTCTGAAAACCCAGCGGATAACATACTGGCTGATGGAAGCCTGACCGCCTTCCAGCGTGATTACCCGGATACCCATGATTTTTTTTCCGACTGTTTGTCCGTTAGTCAGGATTTCCATAACCGGGTAATAAAATAAAACCGGGAATCCAATCAGAATAAACAACCACTGATTTTCGGAAAGCTTATTCTGTGGCAGGAAATCAGTGAGCTTGTTGCATAAAAGGCCGTACAAAAACATTAGCAGTACATCCAGGCACCAGGCAAACATCCGTCGGTGAAACGGACTGATGGCAAAATCAATCTCGATATTAAATCCGGTATCCAGTTTAACGGTTAACATATTATTCGGGGAAGAACTATATTTATAAATAAATGTACTGTTTTTGTGCGTGAAGGTCAATTCATACAACAGAATATTGAGAAGTGGAAAACTTATCAGTATGAGCCGACAACGGACCCGGATGAAATGGCAGCCCGGTTTACTGAACTGGTAAACGATCTGGGTTATGCAAAGACATTTTATCCGCAAAGCAGGGTGACACTTTACCTCAACAAACTTGCTTCCGGCATTTATCTCGGTATATATAAAAATAAAAAAGAAGAATCATCGCGTATTGTGAGATTTTGGAAATCGGAACTGCCACTGGTAATCCGGAAGCATCACCGTATGCTTTTATATTCCTTCCTGATATTCCTATTTTTCGCCTTGCTGGCTGCCTTTTCTGCAGCGAACGACCAGGAATTTGTACGGGGTGTGCTGGGTAGCGACTATGTGGAAATGACCGACCAGAATATTGCCAAAGGGGAGCCGTTTGGCGTATATAAGGAGCAGGATGCCACGTCTATGTTCCTGGCGATTGCCGTACATAATGTGAAAGTTTCTTTCATGATATTTATATCGGGTCTGCTGGCAGGTCTGGGAACACTCTGGCTTATTTTTCAAAATGGAGTCATGTTGGGCTCATTTCAATATTATTTTTTTTCCAAGGGTTTGGGTTGGAAATCGGTACTGGTAATCTGGATTCATGGGACACTGGAAATCTCGTCTATTATTATTGCAGGCGCAGCCGGCCTGGTGCTGGCCAGAAGCCTGATTTTCCCGGGCACCTACAAAAGATTTCCATCGCTGAAACGCGGCGTCAGGGATGGTGTTAAAATGATGATCGGACTGGTTCCTGTTTTTATAGTAGCTGCTTTCCTGGAAGGATATGTGACGCGTTATTCACAGATGCCCGTTTGGCTTAGTTTGTTTATCCTGATTGCCTCAGCCATATTTATCATCTGGTATTTTATCATATATCCGATTCGTCTAAGCAAACAAGGAAACATGGTTCAAATCATAAAAGCCTGACCATCCTTACATGTTCAAATATTTTTTCAGCATCATCTTTTTTTTCTTTTTGGGCGGAACGGGCTCAGCCTTTTCCCAATCCACCGCCGACACGATTGTAACGACAGTTGATTCGGGCGTTGCAGTAAATGCCGATTCAGCAGCGATACAGGCCAATAACACGGAAACGAATGAAGTAAATGAAAACAGCCTTTACCGGCCGGTAAGGGATAGCGCATTTTTAGATCAGTATGCCTTAAGGGAAGTGTCGCAGGCAAAACTGGATCAATACCTGAAAGACCCGGACTATGCGTATGCGAACGATCCGAAATACTGGAAAGAGGATGATGTTCAGCAAAGGCCCGGATCTTTCTGGAAGTTCTTAAGTAATAAAGTCTTTCAGTGGATTTTGTTTCTTGGCATATTGTGTCTGATACTTTACGGGATTTACCATTTAGCCCGGGAGAATAATTTTAAATGGTTTACGAGAACAACCAGGTCGGGTAATTTTCCCGGTGAAGAGGCCGTGGCGGATGAGCGGGTGGATTATGATGAAGCCATCCGGAAATACCAGATGGAAGGAAATTACCGGATGGCTGTGCGGTTTATGTATCTGCGGCTCATCCACGCTGCCAGTGAAAAAAATGTCATTCAGATTCGCGATTCGACGACCAACGCGGAGATCACGCGTGCTTTTGGAGCGCATCCGCAGGCGGCCGAATTCAGGTTCCTGGCTACGGCCTATGAATATATTTTCTATGGAGATTTTCATCCGGGTCAGCAAATGTTTGAGGGACTGCATGCCAGGTTCCTGGCATTTCAACAAAAACTTTCCGATTGAAAAAATGCATCCGATACGGGTTTTATGTATGCTGTCTGCTAAGCCTTTGCAGCTCCTGTAAAAAGCGGCTGGATAAACGGGTAAGCCTCTGGCGTATGGACAAAATCCCCTATGGAATAAGGTATGCCTATGAGAACCTTTCATCTTTCTTTCCAAGGGCTGAGATTCGCACCAGTAACCGGTTTCCGGTTATATACTCCAGCGAAACCCGGCAGGATACGACGCGAACACTGATTATAGTGAGCCCTTTATTCGCGCCCGAGCCGGTCGTAATGAAATCCATCATCCGGTTTGCAGCTGCCGGTAACCAGGTTTTTATTTCGTCTCCGGGAATCGATGATACTGTAATGAGCATCCTGCATCTGAAACAGAAAGGGGAGATGTTTTCTTACCGGGACAGCGGTGAATTCAGCATACGGGATCCGGTCAGCAACGAATGGAAAAAATTTGTCTACCCCGGATATTCCTTTGATAATTATTTTGACGCTGTGGATACCGGCTATACCGAAGTCCTGGGAAAAAATTCCAGGGGTTTGCCTGATTTTATCCGGATCGGCTATGTTCATGGCGGAGCCATTTTTATTCATCTGGATCCTTTTGCATTCAGCAATTTCTTTCTGCTGCATAAACAGAACAGCCTGTATTATGACCTGGCTTTGTCTTATGTACCGCGGCAAACAGACGTTGTGGAATGGTCTGATTATTTCCGGTACCGAAGGCGGACTGAAAATTTTTCTACCCTGCGTTTTATTCTCAGTAAACGTGCCCTGAGATGGGCTTTCTGGCTGACCTTACTGCTTTTTCTATTCCTGTTTATTTTTGAATCCAAACGCAAACAACGACCTATTGCAGAGATCCCGCCATTGCGGAATGCGTCGGAAGATTTTGTAAAGACGGTGGGGAGATTATACTTCCAGCAAAAAAATAATCAGAACCTGGCCACAAAAATGGTGGCTGCTTTTCTCGAAAATATCCGGTCGAATTATAACCTGTCTACTTCCCAGCTGAATGATGAGTTTGCTCATAAACTCGCATTTCGTACCGGGAAGCCGTTAAGCGAAATCATGGCGACGATCCATTTGATTTATGAGATGAGGCTGAAACAGGATTTGTCTGATCAGGAATTAATGGATCTTCACAAACAAATCAATCAATTTAATAAACCGGCATAACGATGGAAGAAAATTTATTTGGCGAAAGAACCCCGTTACAGGAATTCAGGCAAACGCTCGACAAACTAAAAACAGAGATCGGAAAAGTGATTGTCGGTCAGGAACAAATGATCGAACTCCTGATTGCCGGTATTCTCGCTGACGGTCATATACTGATTGAAGGCGTTCCCGGTGTTGCCAAGACACTGACGGCGAAACTGCTCAGCCGTTCGATAGATGTTGGATTTTCGAGAATTCAGTTTACGCCCGATCTGATGCCGGGTGATGTAATAGGCTCCTCTATATTTAACCCGCGGGAAATGTTATTTCAATTCAGACCGGGTCCCATATTCAGCAATATTGTATTGATCGACGAAATAAACCGTGCCCCGGCAAAAACACAGGCTGCCCTCTTTGAAGTAATGGAAGAAAGACAGATCACGGTTGACGGGCAGACTATGAAAATGCAGCAGCCTTTCCTGGTGGTGGCCACACAAAACCCCATCGAGCAGGAAGGAACTTACCATTTACCCGAGGCTCAACTGGACCGTTTTCTTTTCAAAATTAAAGTGGACTATCCCAACGAGGCCGACGAAATAATTGTAGTCAGCAGACATCATGCACATGGGGGAGCCATGATCAGCGATGAAGTGAGCCCGGTACTGAATGCTTCTGAAATTGCCGGACTGCGTCAGCAGGTCAGCGGGATTCATGTGGAAGAAAAACTGATCCGTTATATCGTTTCGGTCGTTGCTTCCACGAGGCAGCACAAAGCCATTTATTTAGGGGCTTCGCCGCGTGCTTCCATCGGTATATTACAGGCTTCGAAAGCGATTGCCGCTATGAATGGAAGGGATTTTGTGGTACCGGAAGATATATTATATGTAATGCCGGCCGTATTGCGTCACCGCCTGGTGCTGTCTCCCGAGAAAGAAATGGAGGGCGGCACAACGGATGATGTAATCAAACAAATTATTCAGTCATCCGAAATTCCGAGATAGTATGAATATCCTGAAAAGAATGTTCCTATCCATTTTTTTGGGGAAACGGTTTTACCGTTTGATGGCGGCCGTCATCTTTTTATTCGTGCTCTCTTATCCGGTGCCCTTTCTTTTTAATATTGCGTTGCTTGCACTGGTTTTACTGGCCTGCGCCGGGCTTTTCGACTATCTTATTTTATTTACCAAACGCACCCCGGTATCTGCAAAAAGAATCCTGCCGGAAAAACTTAGTAACGGTGATGAGAATGTGATGTACTGGGAAATTGTAAACCATTACCCATTTCGGGCGGCCATGCAATTGATGGATGAATTCCCGGAGGCCTGGCAAATCCGGGATTTCAAATTAAAATTTTTACTGGAAACCGATGAAAAAACGACACTTCAGTATATTATCCGGCCTAAAAACAGGGGTGAGTATTTTTTCGGCGACCTCTATGTATTTGTCAAAACACCATTGCAGTTAATTATCCGGCGTAAAACGTTTTCCGCAAAGGAGTCCGTAAAAGTTTTCCCCGGATTTCTGCTTCTCCGTCAGCTTGAATTCATGGCTCATATCAAAGATCCGGGGAACATCGGATATAAACAGGTGCGGAAAACGGGCCATAGTCTGGAATTTGAGCAAATCCGGGAATATGTCAGCGGGGATGATATTCGCAGTATCAACTGGAAGGCGACGGGGCGTACAGGTGGACAGATGATGATCAATGTTTATACGGATGAAAAAAGCCAGCAGATCTATTGTATCATAGACAAAGGCAGAACGATGAAAATGGCATTCGAAGGACTCAGCCTGCTGGACTATGCCGTAAATGCCACTTTGTCGATCAGCTCCGTGGCCATTACCCGTCAGGACCGTGCTGGATTTATCAGCTTCGGAGACAAAACGGGCGATTTCCTGCCGGCAAATCACCGCGCTACGCAAATGGCCGGTATCGTGCAGGCACTATACAATTTAGACACCCGATTCCTTGAATCTGATTTTGGATTTCTGCATAAGCTCATTAAAACGAATGTTACACAAAGAAGCCTGCTGATACTTTTTACAAATTTTGAATCCCTGACGGCATTGGGCAGGCAATTGCCTTATCTGCGTAATATTGCAAAGAAACATTTGTTGCTGGTCGTTTTTTTTGAGAATACTTCACTGCAAACGCTGGCCTCCGGGCAGGCCGGGAGCATTGAACGTTTATATGAAAAAGTAATTGCCGAGAAATTTGTACTCGAAAAAAAACTGATCGTAAAAGAACTGCAGCAATACGGGATTGCCGCCCTGCTTACCACACCGGAAAAGTTAAGCGTGGATACGGTAAATAAATATCTCCAGATCAAAGCCCGGCGTGAAATTTGATTTTTTTGAAATGCATGAATATGTCAAACCCATTTGAAGAAGGGCAGGTATTGCTGGTAAATAAACCCCTGCACTGGACATCGGCCGATGCCGTTAAGAAAATCCGTAACCGGGTGAACGCTAAAGTAGGCCATGCCGGTACGCTGGACCCGCTGGCAACCGGACTTCTGATTATGTGCACCGGGAAAATGACCAAGCGGATCAACGAATTTATGGCCAGGGAAAAAGAATATACGGGCACTTTTACGCTGGGGGCGACGACTGCTTCTTTTGATCTGGAAACGAAACCGGAAAATGAGAAAGATTTTGGATTTGTAGATGCAGTCGCATTAGATAATGCAGCTGAAAAATTTACGGGAGAAATTATACAGGTACCTCCGGTTTACTCGGCCATTAAAAAAAAGGGGGAACGCTCTTATGACCTGGCAAGGCAGGGAAGGGCTGTGGCACTGGATGGCCGGAAAGTGGTTATCAAAGAATTTGAAATGAAGATCCAGCAATTGCCGGTCGTGTCGTTTCGGGTCGTTTGTTCAACAGGCACCTATATACGAAGTCTGGCCAACGATGTGGGAGAAACCCTGGGTTGCGGAGCCTATCTCAGTTCCCTGTGCCGCACCCGGATCGGAGAATTCAAACTTGAAGATGCGATTGATCCCGAATCGGCAGAGATAAAATTTAAAACGGGTAATTAATGCCCAGTTGAAGCTGCCCGCTTCCCAGCTCAAGTTTATAAAACCAGGTATTTGATCCTTCCGCGGCCTGCGGGTCTTTGATTTTATATGACCAGTCGAGGCGGATCAGGAAAAAGTTAAAATCCATTCTCAAACCGGTACCAGCACCAAAAGCAAATTCTTTATAAAACCGGTCGAGCTTGAAATCACTTCCCTTACCCAGGGCACCCGTATCAATGGGTTCCCAACTCCAGATATTCCCGATATCAGTGAAAAGGGCACTCTTGAATTTGATCCCGAAAAGGGTTCCCAGCAAAAACCGGTACTCCCCATTAAATTCAAGTTTCATATCACCATACCGCAGATCCTGCTCGTTTAGTGAATCCGTGTAATACTTTGAGGACCCCAGGCCAAGCCCCCGCACGCGCCAGGCCCGCATACTGTTGGGCCCTCCGGAATAAAATGCCTTGAATGAGGGAAGCGTATGTTCATACCCGGTACTCGTGAGACCATAAGCATAACCGGCACCTGCATATGCCCGGAATGCAAGCTGATTGATGCCATAGTCGATGGTGTGCCTGAATTCAATTTGTGCGCGCACATAACGCAGGAGGGCGCCCTTATCCAGTGATTTGAAGAAACCCAGTACGGCACCGCTTTCTTCAAAATCCAACAACAGGTAATTGATCTTATTCCCCTTTGCACGGATGAGATTATATGCGAATTGCTGTCCAATTACAAGCCCGGGCCTGAATGTTATCTGCAGAGGGGGGTTATCCTTTAAGAGGGTCGTAAAACTGTCCTTAATCACCGGATACGTGTAGTTTTCGATATTAATGGGTTTCCAGAGATAGCTTTTGGTTACGGTGAATGTTTTCTCGCCCTGCTTTTTCAATTCAGTCCGGGACCAATTGTAACCGAAAGAGGCATTCTCATTTATCTGTGTGAAAAATTCCAGTCTCTTGGTATAGCCGGCATTCACATTAATCAGTGTTTGTGTATTGTATCCCTTTGCTTCCAGGTTAGCAGGGAAATTAAGGAAGGGAACAATATGTATTATTCGGGGAATTACAATGGTATGCGATAATGTGGCCAGGACAGTTTGAATAGTGGAATGGGCTCCCAGTTCAATTCCGCCAGATAAATTCGTATTCGTCATAATGGATTGCCGGAATGCATTCCGGTTCTGCAGCCCCAGGATCAGATTTGTGGCGAATAAGTTTCCCGTTGTGATAAGCCCGCTATTGGTATTGTAACTGGCTTCCAGGGAAAGCGAAAGTTTCTGTTTTTTTGCCGGGTACAATCGCATGATAACGTCCAGCAGACTATCGTTGATAATAGATCGTTGAAATTCGATGTTATTATATTCCCATGCAGGAAACTGGTTCAACCTGTTGGATGTGCGATAATAGTTCTGTTGTTTATACAGTCCGCCCGGGAGCAAATAAATATTATTTGCGAGGAAAGACAGTTTGAATTTATCAGTCCGGCTGATGAACTGGATACGATTGATTTCCGTTGTGTCGTTGTGGTAAGGTATGGTATCCTGAATCGCCGGCAGATCCGGAAAAACTGTGACGTTGCCGATATAATATTTTCTCAAATGGCTCGAATCGCGCACCGGCCGTTGTTTGATGACGACGGTGATCGTCTGGTTTTCTTTTCGCTGTTTGAGTTTTTCCAATAGTTCCGCCTGTTCTATCGGATCCAGGGAAGGATCGATCAATGCGGCGAAAACCGTATCATGTTCAACATATAAGTCTTCCTTCGAAAATTTGTAATAGCCGTTATTGCGAAAACTATCCACCAGCCGGGTAACTTCATTAGTCAGCAACTGTTTGGAATAAGGAGCGCCAACTTTTATCAGTGCCTGTTCTTTCGAATTCATGGTGATTTGCTGCAGCTCGGGAGTTTCAAGGCTATACCCAACGGAATCAAAAACTAGTTGTTTTCCAGGCTTTACGACAAACCGGATCGTTGTTCTTATTTCTTCTTTACTTACTCCTTTTTTTATTTTATCCTTATTGACAACTTTGAATGTCACCGTATCCCTGATTACCGGCGCATAATATCCATTAGCGTTGAGCAGGGCATTCATAAAAAGGATCGAACGGTCCAGGTTCGCCGTATCATATACGGGCGGATGGTCAAGTTTCTTATAAATTACATGTCCACTCCAGGGCCATCCAAAAGCTGTCGTGGTTTTTGTTTGCAAACTGTCGTCCAGCTGATTTTCCAGGCGCGATGTCAGGTCCTGTTTAACATCTCTTTTTATATTTCCTTCTACTTTAATGGTTGTTTTGTAAACAAACGGTTTGCCCCGTTGGAAGTCGATTGGCACCCGGCAGGAAAAAAGGGTAAAAATCAGGATCGCCGGAACGATTGCAGCTCTGACCCGTGATGATGTAACTTGCCGGCAATATGACATATTATTAAAACGGCGAATCCATGCTAGTAAAGTCGCAGGTCAAATATATCCAAAGTTTGGGCCATAAAAAATTCCGCGATGCAGACGGGGTCTTTGTTGCAGAAGGTCCTAAGATTGTGCTTGAACTCCTGCAGGCCGGCAATATCAGCCTTGTGCAGTGTTTTGCTACGGAAAGCTGGTTGTCGATGCAGGAAGGTTTGCAGAAAGGACGCGATGATCTCTTCTTTCAGTTGAGTGAAAAGGAACTGGAAAGAATTTCTTTTCACAGTTCACCCAACCAGGTGCTCGCGGTATTCAAAAAGCCGGTATTTTCAGAAACACAAAAATCGGGTGAACTTACCCTTTTACTCGACACCATCCAGGACCCGGGTAATCTGGGTACGATCGTCCGAACGGCCGACTGGTTCGGGATTAAACGCATTGTTTGCAGTGCGGATACCGCAGATATTTATAACCCGAAAGTGGTTCAATCGGCCATGGGCAGCCTCGTGCGTGTTGAACTGATATATACAGACCTGGAAGAATATATCCGGGCGAATCCGGGCATCCCGGTTTTTGCCGGTTCGCTGGAGGGAGACGACCTGCAGGCGAAAATTCAATTGAAAAGAGCCATGCTCCTGATGGGTAATGAATCCAAAGGGATTCGACCGGAATTGACATCTCTCACTTCGAAACAAATCAGGATTCCGCGGAAAGGAGGTGCGGAATCACTGAATGTAGCCGTTGCCACCGGTATTTTGTTATCCTGGTTTGAAATGGTCAATTAAAATCTATTGCCCTGACCGGATTTAATTTCCGAATGATGAAAAAACTCGGAAGCAGAAGTACGGCAAAACAGATTGTAAATGTGCCCAGGTTTATCCATAAAACCGGGCGCCAGCCGATATCCACTACGGCGGTGGAAATAAAATAGGTTTCTTCCGGTAATTTGATAAATCCGTAATGGTGTTGCAGCCAATAAATGAGGAGGCCAAATATATTCCCCAGTACTATACCGCCAAACGTAATCAATGCGCCATGGTAGAGAAATATTTTCTGGATCAGTCCATCCCGCGAACCCATAGACTTTAACAGCCCGATCATATTTGTTCTTTCCAATAATAAAATAATCAGGCAGGTAACGAGGTTGAGAATCGCAACAAGGATCATAATCACAATAACAATTACAATGCTGTTGTTCATCAGATTTAGCCAGTCGAACAGATTCCCGTAAATTTCGGTAATCGAACGGCTGTTCCATTTTTGCGGAAGATTTTCGAATATCCGGTTGCTGACCGAGTCGGCCTTGGTATAATCACGAATAAAAACTTCATACCCGCCGATTTCCCTGGAAGACCAGCCATTGAGCCGCCGAATCAGCCGAATGTCTACCAGTGCATTCACGCGATCAAAATTTTCGATTCCTGTTTTGAATAGTCCCGCAACAACCATGGGCCGCACCCGCTTGGTTCCATCCGGCTGTATAAAAAAAGTGAAAAGCTTGTCGCCCGTTTTTAATTTCAGCTGATTGGCAGTATAAACAGAGATATTGATTTCATTGCTGTATCCGCTATCCGGAAAATGAATCCATCTTCCCGCTGTCAGAAACTCCTGTAAGTGATCAAATGAAAAGTCCGGTTCAACACCTTTTAGTTTCAGCCCCTCAAAGCTTTCCGGTCCTTTCAGAATGGCGTCTTTCGTTGCAAATGCATGAACGGATTCCACGGAAGGATCATTTTTAATGACTGATAAAACTGTGTCATTCATATCGATCGGTGTCTCTTCCGCTATCTCTGTATTTTCAGATTCAAAATGCTGAACACGGATATGTCCGGAGAATCCATAAATTTTATTTGCAATGGCATTTTGGAATCCCTGGGTAAACGCAATGGTAAGAATCATGGCCATCACGCTGATAGCCGTTGCAGCAATGGCCAGCCGGATAATAAACCGCGAAGAAGAATGCTGATTATTGAATGCGATGCGCCCCGCAATAAATCTGGAAAGGTTCAATCGGAAAATTTTAACGTTCAAAAATAGACTTCCCCCTGTTGTCAGAAAAGTTTTTTCCGGAATTACACTATCATTGCAGAAGCAACCGCGTATGAAATACCTGTTACTGTTTATCGGGATATGGATTGGACAGAATTCAATGGCACAGACGCCGGATTCCATATATATGCCGAATATAAGCAGTGCCAAGCTATATCTGAAAGGGAATCAGATGGCTTATCCCCTGCTGACACTGAACAGCGGAGACCAGCTGGAACTTATATTTGACGACCTGGATGCGGATGTTAAGAACTACTACTATACATATCAGCTTTGCAACGCGGATTGGACACCCGTTCAGGTAAGCACATTTGACTATATCAGGGGATTTGCACAGAATCAGATCGTCGACTATCATTACTCTTCCCTTGCCCTGATACGGTATACCCATTATCATCTGACGCTGCCGGAAAATAACAGCCGCATCACTCTGTCGGGCAATTATCTGTTGAAAGTATACCTGAATAATGATACCTCACAGCTCGCCTTTACCAAAAGACTGATGGTATTACAGACAGCCGTTTCCATTTCAGCAAGAATTCTTTCCCCGATGAATCCTCAGTTTTCATCCACACATCAAAAACTGGAGTTTACCGTCAATAGCAAGGCCCTGAGTATTTCAAGTCCTTTTCAGCAACTGCATGTAGTGGTTTTACAAAATGAGCGCTGGGATAATGCGATTTATATGGGAAACCCATCCTTTTATTCAGGCAGCAATTTTGAATATAACAGCGATGAAACGCCTCTGTTTCCCGGTGGCAATCAGTGGAGATGGATAGACCTGCAAAGTTTCCGTTTTCAGAGCGACCGGATTGCACGTGTTGACTACCTGAAAAACGGAGACGTAATAACCGCCAAACCGGATAAGGATAGATCCGGACTTCCTTATTATTATTATGCTGACAATAATGGAAAATATTATATTCAGACGACGGATCTGATCGATCCGAACTGGCAAAGCGATTATGGCCGGGTGCGGTTTACGTTCATTCCGCCCGATAAAGCCCCGCTTGAGGGAAAAGATGTTTACCTGCTGGGTGAATTTACCGGGTACCGGCTCAATGATGCAAGCCGGATGACATTTAATGAGAAGAGTGGCGCCTATGAGGGTTCCGCCTTGCTGAAAATGGGGGTTTATAATTACGAGTACGTTACCGTAAATTCCGGGGAACGGGGGGCCGTAGCCTCACTTGAATTTACCGAAGGCAATCATTTTGAAACCGAGAACAATTATGAAATCCTGGTGTACTACCGGGCGCTCGGTGGCCGATCGGACCAGCTGGTGGGTGTGTATTCGATGAATAGTATGGGAGACATCAAATAAGTGTGGGAGTGTGGAAGTATGGGAGTGTGGGAGTGGGGGCAAAAAAACTACTACCACACTCCCATACTCCCATACTACCACACTCCAATCCTTTTCCACTTTAAATCGAAAAGGATTATCTTTGCAGCGGCAAGTCTTATACGGCCAGCTCCTGCTGACTCCCCCAGGGCCGGAAGGCAGCAAGGGTAGGTGGTTGAGCGGTGCGATATAAGTAACTTGCCATTTTATTTTATTCTTCTAAATCGATTATATGAAATTTTTTATTGACACCGCAAACCTCGATCAGATCAAAGAAGCAAATGATCTCGGAATCCTGGACGGCGTTACGACCAATCCTTCCCTGATGGCCAAAGAAGGTATCCGTGGGGAAGAAAATATCACCAAACATTATAAAACGATTTCCGACCTGGTAAAGGGGGACGTAAGTGCAGAAGTGGTTTCGACCGACTTTGACGGAATAGTAGCGGAAGGGAAGAAACTCACTAAAATCAATCCGAATATCATTGTAAAAGTACCAATGATCAAGGAAGGTGTCAAAGCCATGAAATGGTTCACGGATAATGGAATTGCGACCAACTGCACCCTGGTATTTTCCGCGGGACAGGCGATTCTGGCAGCAAAAGCCGGAGCGAAATATGTTTCTCCGTTTATCGGCCGTATCGACGATTCCAGCTGGGACGGCATTGAACTGATCGCCCAGATCGCGAATATTTACGCCATTCAGGGCTATGAAACACAGATTCTGGCCGCTTCCATCCGCAGTCCTTTACACATCGTTCGATGTGCAGAAGCCGGCGCGAACGTAATTACCAGTCCGCTGGAATCCATACTGGGATTGCTGAAGCATCCGTTAACGGATATTGGTCTCGCCAAGTTTCTGGCCGATGCCAAAGGAACTAAATAAGAATAATTTTGGAGCTCTGGTAACGTCCGGTTATTTTTGCTGAGTCAGATTATGAATATACGTTTCAACATACACCATCATCATTCCTTACCCCACCGGTAGGCTGCTGATGTTTTGTGTAAACAATATAATTGCAGGGCTTATCGAAAGATAAGCCCTTTTTTTTTAGAACATTTAAATCAACCATATGCCCACCCGGCTAAGAATTGCGATACAGAAATCAGGAAGGCTCTTCGACGATTCTCTGAAATTACTGAAGGATTGTGGTATAGACCTAAAGAACGGGATCAATAAACTGAAAACGGAAGCCGAAAATTTCCCTATGGAAGTTTTCTTTCTGCGCGACGACGACATTCCCCAATATGTGGAAGATGCTGTAGCAGATATCGGCATTGTGGGAGAAAACGTGATCTACGAAAAGAATAAGAAAGTACTTGTTTCCGAAAAGCTCGGGTTTGGAAAATGCCGGTTGTCGGTTGCCGTTGGAAGGAACGAACCCTATTCGGATTGCACCTATCTGCAGGATAAAAAAATTGCTACCACCTATCCGGTATTGGTAGAAAAGTTCCTGAAGGAAAAAAATATCCGTGCCGAGATTCATGAGATCAGCGGATCGGTTGAAATAGCACCCGGCATCGGTCTCTCGGATGCCATTGCCGACCTGGTAAGCAGTGGTTCCACATTGTTCATGAACGGCCTGAAGGAAGTGGAAACGATTTTGCATTCGGAAGCAGTCCTGATCCGTCACCCCAGGCTTGGAACCGGGGAACAAATGATTCTGGAAAAATTGTTGTTCCGGATCCGGTCGGTGCGCAAGGCAAGACATACTAAATATATCCTGCTGAATGCGCCGAATGAACATCTGAAAGAAATCATTTCACTGATTCCCGGCATGAAGAGCCCGACAGTTCTGCCTCTGGCCGAGCCCGGATGGAGCAGTGTGCACAGCGTACTGAATGAAAATGATTTCTGGGAGATCATCGAAAAATTAAAGGAAGCAGGCGCCCAGGGAATTCTGGTGGTACCGATTGAAAAAATGATTTTATAATGGCTATTCTCCAAATCATAGAAAATCCGGAAAAGCATCGATGGCCATCTTTGCTAAAGCGTCCTGTCCTTCAGGCTGAAAACCTGGACAACACCGTACGCGAAATATTGGAAGCGATAAAAAAAGGGGGCGATGAAGCGCTGAATTCGTATTCAGTTCAATTTGAACAATCCGCCATTTCCGATCGGATCGTGAGTAAAAAGGAATTTGAAGAAGCAGAAGGCAAATTGGGAGAAGATCTGAAAAAAGCCATCCGTCAGGCGAAAATAAATATTGAGACTTTTCACAGTAATCAACTCGCACCGGAAGCCGAAGTGGAAGTCATGGCCGGGATTCGCTGCTGGCGCAAAGCGGTGGCAATTGAAAGAGTAGGACTTTATATTCCAGGTGGAACGGCACCCCTGTTTTCTACCCTGCTCATGCTCGGTGTGCCGGCAAGGCTCGCAGGTTGTAAAGAAATCATAGTATGTACGCCCCCGCAACCCGACGGTAGTATACATCCTGCCATTTTATACACGGCCGCACTATTGGATATCCGGAGACTGATAAAAGCGGGCGGCGCACAGGCCATCGCTGCCATGGCCTTCGGTACCGAAACGATTCCGAAAGTTTATAAAATATTCGGGCCGGGAAATCAGTACGTGACGCACGCAAAAAAAATAATTCAGCAGGAAGGCATTGCCATAGATATGCCTGCAGGACCCAGTGAACTGGCTGTATATGCCGATGAATCAGCTATTCCGGAATTTGTCGCCGCCGATCTGTTGTCGCAATGCGAACACGGAACAGACAGCCAGGTGATTCTGGTAACATCCAGTCGCGGATTTGCCGAAGCCGTGAACGCAGCGTTGGAATTGCAGATTGAAAGTCTGCCCAGAAAATCGATAGCCCTGAAATCACTTGAAAACAGTAAAATGTTCCTGTTGAAAGATCCGGGCATTGCAATGGATCTGCTTAATGAGTACTCACCGGAACATTTGATCCTGGCCTGCCGCAATCCGGAAATTTATTCCACCGGTGTTCGTAACGCCGGCTCCGTTTTTCTCGGGAATTATGCGCCCGAAAGTGCCGGGGACTATGCCAGTGGAACAAATCATACGCTGCCTACGAATGGCTTTGCGCGCGCCTATAGCGGTGTAAGTGTGGACAGCTTTGTGAAAAAGATCAGTTTTCAGCAGCTAACCCGCAATGGACTTCAATGCATCAGTAACACCGTGACCGAAATGGCCAGGGCAGAGGGACTGCAGGCACATGCGGCGGCGGTGGAAATCCGGTTTTCAACACCCAAAACACAATAGTGAAAATTTTATCCGCGATTTAATTAATTTTTCCAGCTTCATATGACAGATATTAATCTCCTGTTACGCGAACATATCAAAAAACTGATTCCCTATGCATCGGCAAGGGATGAGTTTAGCGGTGAGGCACATATTTTCCTCGATGCTAATGAAAACAGCCTGGGATCTCCCTTGTCCTCGTCGTACAACCGTTATCCTGATCCGCATCAGGTTAAGATAAAAGAAAAGCTTTCGCTGATCAAAGGTATTCCACCGCGGAATATTTTTTTAGGGAATGGCAGTGATGAATGTATAGATCTTCTTTACCGGGCTTTTTGTAATCCGGGTAAGGACAATGTGATCATACATCCCCCAACCTATGGGATGTATGAGGTGAGCGGCCATATCAATGATGTGGAAGTGCGAAAGGCAGCTCTTACGGAAACATTTGAGCTTGACCTGGCCGACATAGAAAAATTGATAGATGGGCAGACAAAAATCATCTGGATCTGTTCACCGAATAATCCGACAGGAAATGCATTCAATCACAAGGATATAGAAATGATTCTGAATAATTTTGAGGGATTGGTAGTGATTGATGAAGCATATATTAATTTTTCAAGACAACGCAGTTTTATCCGGGAGCTCACCGAATATCCCAATCTTGTTATTCTGCAAACCCTCAGCAAGGCCTGGGGACTGGCCGGATTGAGGATGGGTATGGCATTTGCAGGTGATTTGATCATCGACGTTCTGAATAAAATCAAACCGCCGTATAATATCGGGCAGGCTACCCAGGAGCTGGTGCTGAAAGCACTGGACAAAACGCCGGAAGTGAATGAGATGATCAAGGAGATTGTGCAGTTGCGGATTGAACTGTCGGAAAGGCTCAGCCGCTTATCCTCTGTTATCAACGTTTATCCCAGCGATGCTAATTTCTTACTGGTTCAGATCCGGAATGCCCGGCAGGTATATGAGATTTTGCTGAACCGGGGAATTGTAGTGCGGGACCGGAGTTCAGCCACCGGATGTGCGGATTGCCTGCGTATTACAGTGGGATCCAAAGAGGAAAATGACAAACTGATTGAAATATTGAATCAGTTATAAATCGCCTAAATACATAATTTTAATACTCAAAAAGTAGCAGAATGAAACAAATCAATCATTTACTTTTCCTCATGTTGATGGTCGTGTCCGCTTGTAATGGTTCAGACACCGTCAAACCCGCCGGTTCAGATTCCGGGATCGTTATGAAACAAATCCCGTCAAAACCCGACGTGAGCCTGACCCTGCCCGGTGGTTTTTCCGCAACCGTTTTTGCATCAGATCTCGGAAAGGCGCGCCATATTTCGGTTACCCCCTCGGGTTATGTATATGTTAAACTCGCCAGCTCCAAAAAAGGAAATACCATTGTGCGCCTGAAAGACAAAAACGGAGACGGAGTGGCGGATGAGGAAATCGATTTCGGAAATTTTAAAGGAACGGGCATTGGAATTAAAAACGGATACCTGTATGCTTCATCCGATGTGGAAGTTTTCCGGTTTAAATTAAATGCGGATGGCACGGTTGCCAATCCCGCTCAGCCTGAAAAAATAATTACAGGTCTGATAGCACGTGGTGAACATGAAGCAAAGGCATTTGCATTGGATAACGATGGTAATATTTATGTGAACATCGGGGCATTTTCTAATTCCTGCCAGATCGAAGATCGAAAAACGGGTTCATTGGGCATGAAGCCCTGCCACGTGCTGGATTCTGCCGCCGGCATATGGCAGTTCAGGGCCGACAAACTGAATCAGACATATGCGAATGGAACACGGTATGCGACCGGCCTTCGGAACGTAGTAGGATTGGACTGGAACATAAAGACTAACAGCCTGTTTGTTATGCAGCATGGGCGTGATCAGTTGCATTCCATATTTCCTGACCTGTATACAGATAAGCAAAATGCTGAACTTCCGGCGGAATGCATGTATGAACTTCATAAAGGAGCAAATGCAGGCTGGCCGTATATTTATTATGACCCTGTTCAGGAGAAAAAAATGCTGGCCCCGGAATATGGGGGCGATGGGAAAAAAACCGGTGGCCAGGATGCCATCAATCCGGTGGCGGCGTTTCCGGCTCATCTGGCACCAGACGGACTTTTATTTTATACCGGAACACAGTTCCCGGAAAAATACAGAAATGGTGCGTTTATCGCTTTTCAAGGATCCTGGAACCGTGCGCCCGAACCGCAGGAGGGATTTTATGTTGCTTTCATACCATTTAAAGATGGTAAACCATCAGGCAAATGGGAGATATTTGCGGATGGGTTTTCCGGCGGCCCCAAGAATACAGCCTCCGGCGGTGCACTGCATCGTCCCTGCGGACTGGCGCAGGGTCCGGATGGAGCTTTATATGTGACTGATGATGTGAAAGGGACCGTCTGGAGAATAACGTACAAGTAAAATGAAAATTAATTTTCTGCGATTCATTTCTTTCCTGCTTTATATTTTGGTTGGCATTCCGGTTTTTTCAAGTGCCCAGACAGCTCGCGGGGGAAACCATTGTGCTGTACAAAAATCACCGTACCGGTTATCAATGGACTCGGGGAAAATGATATACTCCAGTCATTGTTTATCCTGTCATCAGGCAGATGGTCAGGGTGTTGCCAATACCAGTCCGCCACTGGATAAAAAAATCGTTTCCGGAGACAAGAAGAATCTGATAGAAATCCTGATCCGGGGCCAGATAAAAAAAGAAGGCGGAGAAGTTTATCAGCACGGAATGCCGCCGGACCCCGGCATGAAGGATCAGGAAATTGCTGATGTGCTGACTTATATCAGAAACAGTTTTGGAAATAAAGCATCCATGATCAAAGTATCGGAAGTGGAATCTGCACGTGTCGCGCTCAAGTAACTTTTATGAAAAGAATCCTATTTATAGACCGGGATGGCACGCTGATCAAAGAGTCTCCACCCAGTTATCAGATCGATGATTTCAGTAAACTGGAATTTTATCCGGGTGTATTTGAGAGTATGGGAAGGATTGCCCGGGAACTGGAATATGAACTGGTAATGGTTACCAACCAGGATGGTTTAGGCACGCCCGGTTTTCCGGAAAATAAGTTCTGGCCTGTACAGAATTTTGTGATGCTTTGCCTTTCGAATGAAGGGATACATTTCGATGCCGTTCATATCGATAAATCTTTTCCTGCCGAAAATTCTCCCTCCAGAAAACCAGGCACGGGCATGCTGACTGAATACCTGAATAATGACAAGTATGATATCGCCGGCTCTTTTGTGATTGGTGACCGGATCACGGATGTACAACTGGCAAAGAACCTCGGATGCCGGGCTATCTGGTTAAAACATGATGCACAGCTGGGCGGAAAAGAAATTAAGGATTCGCTGAATGAACTCGAACGGGTGGTTGCATTGGAATCGATTCACTGGGACGAGATATATTCATTCTTAAAATCAGGCCTCCGGCAGGTGGTTCATGAGCGAAATACAAAGGAAACAAGGATCCGGATTGAATTGAATGCAGACGGAAACGGAAAAGCTGATATCCATACAGGGCTTTCATTTTTTGATCATATGCTGGATCAGATTGCCCGGCATGGAAAGATGGACCTGAAAATAAATGTTCAGGGAGATCTGCAAATTGACGAACATCATACGATAGAAGATACCGGTATCGCGCTGGGTGAAGCCATGGCTGAAGCCCTGGCTGATAAGCGTGGAATGGCGAGATACGGCTTTGCACTTCCGATGGATGACGCCGATGCCAGCGTTTTACTGGATTTCGGCGGCAGAAACTGGATCGTCTGGAATGCCCAGTTCCGGCGGGAGAAAGTCGGGGACATGCCAACGGAGATGTTCTTCCATTTTTTTAAATCCTTCTCGGATGCCGCACGTTGTAATCTGAACATCACCTGCCATGGTGAAAACGAACATCATAAAATTGAAGCCATATTTAAAGCATTTGCAAAGGCGATCCGGATGGCCGTTAAACGAGATCCGCTTAGCAACGACCTGCCAACCACTAAGGGAATTATTTAAATCGGATTTGGAAAAATCAAAATGAACTCTCATATTTGCATGTCATGATGAATCAGATACTCAATAACGCATGGTGGTGGCATACAAACTCCGGTCGGGGCGCGTAATGCGATAGCTATGTTATTAACATATCATGCCCCGGTAAATACCGGGGCTTTTTTTTTACCCGGGGCTGAACAGAAACAGAGATATAAAAAAGCATTTTGTATTAAGCATCCGCATTAAGATATAAAGATGAAAAAGATCAGGCTAAACACGACAAGTAAGAAACTACTTTCAGATATCTACACTCCTGTCGGGATTTATTTGCGTGTAAGGGACCGCTTCAGAGACACGGTGTTGCTCGAAAGCACCGATTTTCGGGCAGCCGAAAACAGCTACTCATTTATCTGTATCAATGCAATCGGCGGAGTGGAGATTTCCAACAAAGAGCAAATGGAGTTTAAACTGCCCGGCCGCCAGACCGAAAAATATCCGTTGAAATCGTCCTCTGTACCAGCACTGCTCTGGGATTTCATGGAACATTTCGATGTGCAGACTGCCGATGAAAAGCCAGTGAGGACTGCACAGAGTCTTTTCGGGTATACCACGTATGATGCTGTTCGTTTTTTTGACCGTATCCGGCTGGAAGAAAAAAAAGAAGCACCGCTGATACCGCTGATGCGTTATCGTTTATACCAGTACGTAATAGCGATCAATCATTTTAAGGATGAGCTTTATATCTGTGAAAACCAGGTGGAGGGAATAAACAGCGATTTGCCGTTGGTTGAATCACTGATCCGTTCCAGAGACATTCCTCTGTTCCCTTTTCAGATTAAGGGAGAAGAATCCAGTAATATGTCGGATGCAGACTACCGGGAAATGGTGGCGAAGGGAATAAAAAGTTGCCTGCGGGGCGATGTATTCCAGATTGTTTTAAGCCGTCGCTTCAGGCTCGGCTTTTCCGGAGACGAATTTAATGTGTACCGGGCATTGCGAAATGTGAATCCCAGTCCTTATCTGTTTTATTTCGATTACGGCGACTACCGGATCATGGGATCTTCACCTGAATCACAGGTATTAATAAAAGAAGGTAAGGCCATCATGCATCCGATTGCCGGAACCTGTGCCAGAACGGGCAATGATGAGATCGACAAAGAAAATTCGGATGCCTTACTCAAAGACGCAAAAGAAAATGCGGAACATGTAATGCTGGTGGACCTTGCCCGAAACGACCTCAGCCGGAAATGTTCCGAAGTTTCGGTTGTCTATTTCCGTGAGGTTCAATATTATTCACACGTGATTCACCTGGTAAGTGAAGTGAAGGGAAAGCTGAATAAAGGCAGTAATCCCTTTGAATTGCTTGCGGTTACTTTCCCGGCCGGCACATTGAGCGGGGCGCCGAAAATCCGTGCAATGGAACTGATTGACGAATATGAGCCGACTGCACGCAGCTATTACGGAGGTTGTATCGGATTCATGGGATTCGACGGAAGCTGTACACAGGCCATCATGATCCGCAGTCTGCTCAGCCGGCAAAATACGCTTACATACCAGGCCGGCGCAGGTATTGTTGCGGCGAGTATACCTCAGTCTGAACTGGAAGAGGTAAATCATAAACTGGGAGCTTTAAAACGGGCCATTGGATTGGCCGAAACCATTTAATGCTTAATATGAAAATTCTGGTGTTCGATAATTACGATTCATTTACATACAACCTGGTGCATTTAGTGGAAAAAATCATCGGAGAACCGGTGGATGTTTTCCGAAACGACCAGATTGCATTGGAAGACGTACAGGGATATGATAAAATTATTTTATCTCCCGGCCCTGGCATCCCATCCGAAGCCGGATTGCTTCTTCCGGTGATAAAACAATATGCTCCGTCTAAATCCATCCTGGGTGTATGTCTCGGACATCAGGCCATCGGGGAGTCATTTGGTGGTAAACTGGTGAATCTTTCTAAAGTGTATCATGGGGTTGCCAGCCCGGTAAATATCATTCCGCAGAATCCAAGAAATTCAACGGTCAACGCAGATCTTTTCGAAGGATTATCCGATGGCTTTATGGCCGGGAGATATCATAGCTGGGTTATCGATCCGGATGACTTTCCCAAATCCCTGGAGATAACAGCAATGGATACCAACGGACATATCATGGCATTGCGCCACAGGACCTACGATGTGCTGGGAGTGCAGTTTCATCCGGAAAGTGTACTTACGCCAAACGGGGAGTTGATTATGCGCAACTGGCTTAAGAAGATCTGACGTTTCATATCTAAAAAGCGAATTATGAAAAAAATTTTACAGTACTTGTTTGAATATAAAACCCTGTCGCGTGAACAGGCCCGGGATGTTCTGTCAAACATCTCGCGCGGTCAGTATAATGAGTCGGAGATCACTTCCTTCATAACTGTTTTTCTTATGCGCAGTATAACGATCGATGAATTGCAGGGATTCAGGGACGCTTTGCTGGAGCTTGCTTTAAAGGCAGACCTGGAAGAATATGATACCATTGATATCGTTGGCACGGGAGGGGATGGCAAAAATACATTTAATATCTCCACGCTGGCCTGTTTTATAGTAGCGGGAACCGGCCGGAAAGTAGCAAAGCACGGCAACTATGGTGCAACCAGTATCAGCGGTGCGAGTAATGTAATGGAGCAGCTTGGATATAAACTTAGCAGTGATCCGGGAAAGTTGAAAAAGGAAACTGAAAATGCAAATATCTGTTTCATGCATGCCCCGCTTTTTCACCCGGCCCTGAAAGCGGTAGGAGGCATCCGGAAAAACCTGGGAATACGTACTTTTTTTAATATGTTAGGACCCCTCGTAAATCCGGCATCTCCCAAGTTCCAACTGATCGGCGTTTATAATCTGGAGATGGCCCGTATATATTCGTATATGCTGCAAAAAACCGGCTCTTCCTTTGCCGTTATTCATAGCCTGGACGGTTATGACGAATTATCACTTACCGGAGATGCCAGGGTTATAACAAATGAAGGCGATCGGGTGATGACGCCCGAACAATTGGGCAAGCGTATGGTTTCACCCCCGGATATATATGGAGGCAATAGTCCGGAAGAAGCAGCAACAATTTTCCTTACAATTTTAAAGGGAAAAGGATCCTGGGCACAGAATGCGGTTGTGTTAGCGAATGCGGCAATGGCATTATATTGCACTGGTGCATATCGCGAATATGACCTTGCGTTTGCAGCCGCCGTGGAAAGCCTGGAAAGCGGTAAGGCACTGGGCAGCTTTAATAAACTGATATCACTGCAATAAACAAGCGCATGTCCATTCTGAACATACTTGAAAAAATTGTTTCCTATAAGAAAGCGGAAATTAAAAAGCGGAAGGTTGAAATTCCGATTGAACAACTGGAAAAGCAATCCGGTTTTCTTCGCGAGGTTTTTTCCATGAAGAAATTTTTGAGGGATTCCGGAAAAACAGGCATCATCGCCGAATTCAAGAAAAGATCTCCTTCCAGAGGGATCATTAATAGTACTGCGACGGTTGAAGAAGTTACCGCTTCTTATGCCGGTTGTGGTGCTTCGGTGATTTCTATTCTTACGGACGGGCCGTCTTTCGGGGGTTCGACAGAAGATCTCATGAGGGCGCGTTTTAATAATCTGCCCATTCTCCGGAAGGATTTTATCCTGGATCCATATCAGCTCACAGAATCAAGAGCCATGGGGGCGGATGTGATTTTGTTGATTGCCGCCTGCCTGGAGCCGTCCGAAACCCGATCCCTTTCTGAGAAAGCACATCAGCTTGGAATGGAAGTACTTTTAGAAATACACGAAGAAAGGGAACTTGATCATCTTTGTGATGACGTGGACGTGGTGGGCATTAACAACCGTGACCTGAAGACTTTTGAAGTGGATATAAACAGGTCCATACGGCTTGCGGAACGTCTGCCCGTCAATAAATTAAGAATTGCAGAAAGCGGGATTCACAATGTTGAAACCCTGTTGCATTTAAAAGCGGCAGGATTTAATGGCTTTCTGATTGGTGAACAGTTTATGAAATATGCTGATCCGGCGGTTGCTTTTGCCTCATTTGTCGACCAATTAAAAAAGGAAACGGTATGAGAGTAAAAGTATGCGGAATGACCCAGCTTGATCAGGTGAGGAAGCTGGAAGAGATGGGAATTGATTTTGCCGGGTTTATTTTTTATCCAAAGTCGCCACGTTATGCCGGCCGGAGTATTTCGGGTGAACAGATGAAGAAAGCAAAACTTCGGATTGGTAAAGTAGGCGTTTTTGTGAATACGCCGTATGAACAAATGATGCGGACGGTAGATGAGTTCGGTCTCGATATGGTACAGCTTCACGGCGATGAATCTCCCCGAACCTGTGAGCAGATTGCCAATTATGTTACTGTAATCAAAGTTTTCCGGCTGGGTGAAAATGATCCTATATCCTGGATCATTAAACCCTTTGAAGAATCCTGCGACATGTTCCTTTTCGATACGCTCGGGGTAGGTTATGGAGGAACAGGTAAGAAATTCAACTGGGATCTGCTTAAGCCGGCAGGCATAGATAAACTTTTTTTCCTGAGCGGGGGTATTGAACCCGATGACACAGAAAAGCTCAAAACGTTTTTTAATGAGGATGTGGCGAAAAAACTTTTTTCAATAGATATCAACAGCCGGTTTGAAATCCAGAGTGGCGTTAAGGACCTGGATAAAATTAAAATATTCTACGATTCGCTGAACACAAAATAGCATGATATGACGGGATTAAATACTTACCAGCATCCTTCCGAACAGGGCTATTACGGAGAATTCGGTGGCGCCTTCATTCCGGAAATGCTGTATGGAAATGTCGAAGAACTCCGGACGCGCTATTTGCAAATCATGGCCGATCCGGCATTCCATAAAGAATTTGATTTACTCTTAAAGGACTTTGCCGGCCGGCCCACGCCATTATATTTTGCGGACAGGCTAAGTGAAAAATATGGAACGCGCATTTTTCTGAAGCGGGAAGATCTTTGTCATACAGGAGCACATAAAATAAACAATACCATCGGACAGATCCTTCTGGCACAAAGGCTTGGAAAAAGCAGGATCATCGCAGAAACAGGCGCCGGACAGCATGGTGTTGCCACAGCAACGGTCTGCGCGTTGAAAGGTTTGGAATGTATCGTCTATATGGGCGAAAAAGATATTCAGCGTCAGGCGCCTAACGTGGCCCGGATGAAAATGCTGGGTGCTACCGTAGTTCCGGCACGCAGCGGAAGCAAAACCCTGAAGGATGCGACCAATGAAGCAATCCGCGACTGGATCAATCATCCGACAGATACACATTATATCATCGGCAGCGTTGTCGGGCCGCATCCATACCCGGATATGGTAGCGCGTTTTCAAAGTGTAATCAGTGCAGAAATCAAATGTCAGCTGAAAGAAAAAACGGGTGGGGAAAATCCCGATGCCATTATCGCATGCGTAGGTGGCGGCAGCAATGCTGCCGGCGCTTTTTTTCACTACCTGGATGAAAAACAGGTAAAACTGATCGCTGTGGAGGCCGCAGGTGAAGGCGTTGACAGCGGCAGATCCGCCGCAACAACCCGTTTGGGAACCAAAGGAATCTTACAC